>Ga0065711_1028161_pt1 | contig 43225 bp, 26 predicted proteins | sample Hoacrofraction12_FD_59098 | JGI IMG/M metagenome (GOLD analysis project Ga0065711, IMG submission 59098) | Hoatzin crop microbial communities from Cojedes, Venezuela - Epithelial fraction 12 v2 (version 2) | ecosystem: Host-associated > Birds > Digestive system > Esophagus > Crop | place... | reverse complement strand
AGAGGGGACCTAATAAATGCTTACTAATACCTGAAGGGTGGGTGTCAGGAGGATGGGGCCAAGCTCTTTTCAGTAGTACCCTTTGACAGGACAAGGAGCAACGGGCACAGATTGAAGCATAGGAAGTTCCAGCAGAACATGAGGAAGAACTTCTTCCCTCTGAGGGTGACGGAGCACTGGAACAGGCTGCCCAGGGAGACTGTGGATTCTCCTTCTCTGGAGATATTAAAGACCCGCCTGGACAAGGTCCTGTGCAGCCTGCTCTGGGAGACCCTGCTTTGGCAGGGAGGTTGGACTAGCTGACCTACAGAGATCTCTTCCAACCCCTACCGTTCTGTGATTCTGTGATTCTGTGTAATGTATATTTAGACATCATTCAGCAGAAATGAAAAAGTCAAGCCTCTAGGAGCACTCAACACTGCTACTTGCAAAGTTCAAATATCACTGGCGAAGTATGTCAAGTCTCACAGTTTCCAGTCATGTATGGAAGATGTATTTGATTGATATGAACAAAGCAATGTGTTTATTCTAATCTTGCTTTAAAATGAGTGACTATATAGTCTGAAATTATTTTTTTAAATAACCAGTCTTAGATGTCTGAAATGGATAACATCAGCTGATGTGCTTTATGTTTTGTATAGTTGTAATCAACTGAAAACAATAGCTTGTAATGGAAACTGTCAAATGATCTTAACTGCCTTTAAAGCATTATTATTTAACTGCCTACAAAAGTCTATTATTTTTGGAGAACACATAGATCTTTTTAGAATCAACATTATTTTGGAACACTGGAAAAGTAGGAATGAACAGTTAAATAATATGAATGAACTTGTATTATTAATATGATTTATTGTATAATTTATATGGCTATGCCTGTTCGGATCCTTGCAGCATTTTTCAAAGCTGTTCTGCAATCCCCGGATGACAAATATGCAGGAGATACAAAGCTGTCTTTTGACCACCTCCGCAGCCTCAGTTTGCCAGCCACTTACCATCTAGCTTCAGGCAGGACCAAGAAAAATTCCATCCTCCATCAAATGTTTGTGCAGTAGGAAAAGAAGAAAACTGAACAGACAGAAGTAAGAAGTAAAAAATCTACTGTCCACATAGAAAAGGTGGAAAACAAAAAAAACTTTTGAAGAATTGTATTACGTGTCTGGTGTCATACCACCACAGAAGAGTGTTTTATATGGAAGTCTACTACCCAGGAAGAGAAGGGAAACTCAAAATTACAGCTACTCGCCAAGACTGGACACTCTTGGCAAGTTGCCTTGGCTTCTGAAAATCTGGGCACCAACAAATTTTGAGTGGAATCCTACCAGACTCTTCTTAGTGAGAGACAAACCCAGTTACTTCATATCCTAATAAGGCAGAGGGAAATCACTGCAGAGGGAGTCTTTTTGAAATGGTCTTTAATAAAAAAAGTCTCATTGGTGTGGGATGGTCTGCGTTGCACATCCTCTTTATTAGGTGGGACTTGAAAATACCACAATTTATGTTTTGTAAGTTAATTACCTAATTTCTTAGAATATGGCCCAAAATTTCTTTTTTTTGAGTGCTGTTTATTTTATGAAATTTCCTAATCATGTTGTTTTTTAACCAGGTCAGTTGCACATTTTATTGAAGAGGTGTCATATTAGTTAACAGTAGTTAATTCAAATGAATACTAGGAATTCCATTTTTTCCATAGCTAAACTTATTTTTTATAGACATGAATATGCACAGCTGTTACTTTCTGCTGACAATTTTAACAATAATGGGTCCCGTATATTAACAACTGATTTACTCCTAAGTGCTGAAATACAGCACTTAATGCACTATGCACAAATACTTAGAAAGTAATTTGTTGAAAGCCAAATGACATCTATTCAAGATTTTTATATGCATTTTTTAGTTTTTTATCATATGTATCTATATAGACACATACACATACATTTAAAACATGAAACATAGCATTTTTATTATGAATATGAAGAGGAAATTCTCTTATAATACTCAAGTAGAACTAAAAGTAAACTTTCTAAGTTGTGCGGTAACCTCAGTAAACTAAGTATAGCACATTTTTTTCTGCACAGAAAAGCTAAACTTTAGAAAAAAGGATGTGACTTCTATAAAGAGCAGGAATTAATATGTTTTAATTTCTTATTCTGAATTCCAATTAAAATCAATAGGAACAAAAAAAAAAAGATGAAAAAAATTAGACAAAAAAGGTGATGGAATGCAGCTAAATGTATTACTGTGTTGTTACTACTTGACAAAAAGTAGCTTCTTCAAGCTCTTTTGTAACATCTTAGGCTTGTCAAACTACTACAAAATACTTCTGCACTTAACTTACAAATGTACAAGCAGATATACTAACAAAGACTCTGTAATCTGTTGTTGCAATGCTAGCTTATGTAATAAATCCTGAATATTATAAATTTGCTGAACACAGACGTGAATTCTTTTGTTTTTTTTCTCATTATACCAGTAGCACAGTTCTGCTCTGTTCCTGGTACATTGTTGTTTCACTGTTTTGGAGTATTCCTTTGAAAGGCATGCCAATGTAATGGAAACTGAAATAATTCATTATAGTACCTTTGCTTGGTAGCCTGATGAAGATATACACTGGGTACTGCAATACTGCAGTGTCCTGTGTCTTGCCTGAATGGTGCCACTCTACACAGTCCACAGCGAACACAGGCTGTTAAGGGGTGAGAGCTACCCCAAAGCGCTGCCCAGATACCTGAGTCTGCAACTAGCTACATCTAGTAGCTAGATGTAGAACTCTGACTGGCTAGATCCATTTAGTATTAGCTAGATAAAGAAAAAGCAACAAGCAAACACTGTAACCACTGTTAGCTTACCCTTCTGCAGTATATTTTGGGTGGGAGAGCACATTGTTACAGGGTAAAAACTGCTACTTAGCCTTAGATACAAAGTCATGAAACCCCAGAGCTTCTAGTTGTACATGTGGGAAAGCAGTGCCCCCCGATCTGTACCAGCTTGGCAGACCTCAGTGTGCCTGACTGAGCAGGAGATGACTAGCTCAAAGAGCCTGTTGACCTTGAAACTTCAAGGACATCTGGCCTGTGAGCCGGGTTAGCTTGCCTGGTGCATTTTTCTTGAGGGGCCAAATAGACGAATATCCGGAGTGCTGTTTTCACTGCTTGTGTTTCTGAGAACTACAGAATAGTTGTTTAGTATCTTCTTGCCTGATGTGCCAAATACTTGCTTTTATGCTGATGATTCTGCTTCAAATTCTGCTTTGCATTATAGCAGAAATTTTCGCCATTTGGAAGTAAGTAAATTTGTGCAGGTCTAAGAACCTTACACACGAAAATTGTCCCACCAATATTGATACTGACTGATGAGTTCAGAATCACGCTTCTATTAGTTTAATTTTATTTTTAAATTAAATCAAGTTTAGTTATACACCACTTCTCAAGTTTCCTGCCTTTGTTGACAAACCCAAGTTGTTCAATTTCAAATTGTGGAGCGTATCTGAAACCAAGAAAACTTGATCCTGAGAGCAGGACTACACTGACTACCAAGATCTTGCCAGCTCAGAATTGTTATTGTCTTCCATAGATCGCTTTGTTCAGCCAGCTGACATATCCAGAGCACTGTACAATGTCATGTAGTACCTATTTAGGAGCATACTCTGTGCAGAGACAGCGTCTTCACAGGCAATTGATGATCTTGATGCCTACTGCTAGCAGACAGGATTGTCCGCCTGAGAAAGGACTGGAGAATATCCTGGTTGGTAGCTTCTCTACTCTAACATGTCTGTGAAGCAGCCCTTGCCTCTGCTCAATGTGTCACTTGGATGAAACTGAAGTCCTGAGTGTCCCTCTTGATTTCTTCCTCTGTAGTCCTATTTTTCTGTCTCTTGCAGGAGATATTTAGTGGTTGTCCCTGTCAGCATGACCATTCATGGTCTCTGAAATTTCTTTTTTTTTCTTAGTCTTGACTGAATGCAACCTAACATTCCTCTGGTTCCTGAATTCAGAATCTCCTTAGATTACAACAAGTGTTTACTTCCAGCTGAGACCCAGTGAACCAGTATTTCAGCATGAAAGCATGTCAGTGGATGTACGCAGGTAAGATTCCATGGTGCCCAACAGCTGTTCTTGTGCCCGCCACCTTCAAGAAGCTACCTGTGCAGCTTAAAGAAAAAAAGGGCTTGTTGTTGTTGTTGCTTGGTTGTTTGGGGTATTTTTTAATAGGCAAAGTTTTTCATATAGACCCACACATTCCAAGCAGTTCAGCAGGCTTTGGACTACCTCATGTATGCAGGACTCCAAGAACCACATGGTGGCAGAATCAAGCCTACAAACTCTTCTAAAAAGATAAATATAAGGTTTCTTCTTTCTGTAGATTGATTGATGCCTCCAGTCCTAGTTGCATCTGCTTGACTTCTGTCTTACCTGTTTAGATTATTCTGGAGTGTTATTGTCTGTGTGACTTCATGTATTTGTGCCTCTAACAAAAAGTATACAGTGTTATTTGAGGCCAGTATACATAGCTGTCAAAGAAAAAAATTATAGTGACAGTTCAGAAGAAACACAATTATCCATCTTTCATTGGTACAGAAAAATGTTAATAGATATCTTTTTGATCATGAGACATTGGGAATCAAGAATATAAGGAAAAGCATTTATATTTGCCTTAAAGTCATTTAAATTGGCAAATAAATAAAAGTAGAAAAATGTATCTTTCAATATTTGTAAAAACCTGTCATATACAAAGACAGCCCTTGTTTGAAAAGTTGGTCTTTGAATTTCTGTATGTGCTGATCTTGTTTCACAAGTGCTAATCCCATGAGTTAATACTCCTGTTTACCATGGTCTCTTTGTGTTGCCAATGGTAAATTACCATGGATATCAGACAAAATTTTTACATTCTGCCATGGCAAGATTAGAAATAATAAAATACAACACTTTGTGTGATTTTTTTTTTTTTTTTTTGTGGTATGTTACATCTTTTATCTTGATATAAAAAAGAGGTTTATAGTGTTTCAATATTTCTAACAAATATTTTTTAATTTATGAAATATCTTCGGTGTGCCTCAGCATAAAACGAACCTTAGAACTATTTATAGCAATTCTGTACATATCACCTCTTTTAAATATAAACTGCCTGAGGATTGCTTCAGCTTGCACGTCAAACTCATTTGTCTCTGTAATACAGATTAGAAATTTTGCATTCAAATAGCATGCTTGCTTACTTGAGTTATATGGATTAAATTCTTTTAATGTAACAAACCTTTGAATCCAGAATCCCTGTTGATGAACTTTACTTCAATGTAAGTAATACCTGACTGAAGTATTTATAATGTGGAACCATTAAAGACAATTAGACCTTCCTTTGAGGTTCAAAAGATGCTTGGTTTTCATTCTTTTTCCAAAGATTTTTATGCAAGAAAAAGAACAGGTATAATTATACATACACATATGTATTTATATACACAATACATATATTATGCTATATATACATGTATATATGATATAAACTTCATGACTAGGTATTAGTCACTCATAAGTTAAGGTCTGATGCTTTCCTCTTCTTTTTCAACTTCATGTCCTCCAACACTAATACACCCAGAATACTGTATGGGAGACAGTGTCAGTATTTTCACAATGCAGTTACTTATACACTCTCAGTATAGAATCCTAGAATAATTAATGTTGGAAGAGACCCTGAAGATCATGAAGTTCCACTGTAAGCACTGCACTAAACCAGGTCCCTAAGAACCACATGTACATGTTTTTTAAATACCTCCGGGGACAGTGACTCAATAACGTCCCTGTGCAGTCTGTTCCAATGCTTAACAGCCCTACCGGTGAAGAAATTTTTCCTAACATCCAATCTAAACCTCTGCTGGCACAACTTGAGACCATTTCCTCCTGTCCTATCACTTGCTACTTGGGGAAAGGGACCAACATCCACCTTGTTGCAACCTCCTTTCAGGTTGTTGTAGAGAGCTTTAAGGTCTCCCCTCAGCCTTCTCTTCTCCAGGCTAGACAATCCCAAATACCTTAGCTGCTCCTGATAAGACTTCTGCTCTAGACCCTTCAACAGCTTCGTTGCTTTTCTTTGGATGAGCCAGCCTGTATTTGTTTCTACATACATATAAATAGATATCATTATATATAGATTGGTATACACTACTGATATAATTGGCCAGTAGCTCTTGATGGCTAGGAAAGAACACTGTGATTATATGATCTGTTGTCTTAAATCAACTCTGTTTGGTATTACTTACGTCAAAATAATATTCTTCAAGTGAGCTTTAGCATTTTGAAAGGACTGTGACCAAAAGAAATACAAGTGATGGAAAAATGTGCTCTGTCCTTAACTAAGTCGTTCTTTTTATTAATTCTAAGTAACTGTAACTTATTTCTAAACAGAATTTTTAAAAAACAAATTCTAAATATTTATTCTCGGTATAGTCACTTTTATTTCCTAAGAAAAATACAGTGCCTCTCTTTCGGGTGCTGAATTGACAAGAGGACCGAATTGCCAGGAGGGTGGGGAAGAAGCACTTAAACATCTTCTGAAATTGCAGATACTTGTATTAGGTGGATTTAACTAGGAAAATTAACAAAAATCCTTTAGGAGGTATGGGGGAAAGAACTGAACTTTTTTTGAGGTGGAGTTAAACAGTATTTCTGAAGAAGAAATCACATAGCATGAGGACATGCGGAAGAGCTCACTGAGTCATGAAATCCCTATGAGTCTGTTTTCTTATGAAAGACTAGTCCATGTAAGGTTCATTAAAGAAGCAGTTAAAAAGCTGTTCCACGCAGAAGAGGATTGTAGCTTTCTGAACAACTGCAAATCCTGTCCCTTTTACAGATGTGCAGCTAGGCTAATTATTAGAAACTTCATCAGACTTTTGCTCACATCAGTGGTGAATGTACTTAGTTTAAAAGAAATGCATCCCTGGCTTGTTTCAAGGAATAACTGCTGTGAAAAGCATGATAAAGTCATGGATATCTATTAAACAGCAGTCCAATATCTGCTAAGAATATTTATGAAACAAACCTTCAAGGTGCATTTACTAAGCAATTATTGACTTACTCAGAATTTTTGGTAAAGTGCTTTATACATTGAATGGAAAATGTTTTTACTTCTGTTAATCTTCTTCAGTGGAAGCCACTGAGCTTTGACATTGACTTACCATAGCAGCAAACCACATCTCTCTAAGCATATCTGATGCCTAACCTTGCAAAGATATAAATTGATAAATGATCATTTATAAAAGCCTTCAGTTACTAAGTGCATTCACGGAAATGCTGAGTTCCCTTTGACTGACAGGTATGTACCCAGAAAAAATGACCACTTTATTAAACTTTTGAATATTTAATTAATTACTTTTATTTGCAAATATTTCAAAATCAAGTGCGAAGTGCACTATACTATTAAAACAGGCATAAAAGCAACCATGTTGGCTTTAATGAGTTTAAAAGACATTTTGTGAGTATCCATGCAATCATTCATACCAAATCTAGAGAAAATCAGTTTAATGGATTTAATGACCTGTGAACAAATTGCAAAGAAATAAAAAACTTGTAAGATATGTCATAGCTAATTTTGTTTTTAAAACATGTTTCGTTTTCAGATTCTTTATTGAAGATGTTACCACCTATAAAGGTTTTTTTTTTAAAAAAAAAGAAGATTTCACCATTTTGCTTCTTGAATGCCCCGGGGACAGAGGGTTTTTAAACTTTTACATCAGAGTGCCTGCCTTGCTTAGGCTTTACGGGCAATGCAGCTCCTGATTCCTAATGGAGCAAGAACAAAATGAGCATAAGGGCCCCTGCTGAGCAAGTCAGCTAAAGTTAAAGGTATCTGTAGTTTTAAGTAGCTATGAAAAGTGATTGCAAGTTAAAAGCCTGCTGTTTTCTCTTAAAACACTGCTATAATGTGTAAATTAAGCTGTATAAGAAAGGGATGACTCTTAAGAGGCAGCATGGGTTCTCTGCGCAGAAAGGTGAATTGCTAAGCCATATTAGATAATTTTATATAGTTGAGAGGGAGAGAGAGACCAAAGAAGATATCAAATATTTTATAGTTTTTTTCTTTCTTTTGTCCTGTCTTTTGCAGAATTACTATGATATTCCCTATTTTGGGAATCTGTATGCCTAGAGCAACCTCTGCAGCTAAGGAAGCTGCATAGGAACCTTTTCAAGAGGCTGATGCAAAGATTTTAGATTACTCAGGTGGGGTTTTTATCAGATGTTCAAAATTAAGATCAATGATAGGAATTAGAATTTGGAAGGTATGACTTTAAGTCTTGTCCTACAGCCCCACTCCCTTTTTGTATCTTTAATTGCAACAGAAAATAAATACGGTAAGACATGCATCAGACGCTCTCAACATGATACATATTCAGTGTTGTTAAAGTAAAGCAATAATTTGTATGACTAAAGACTTAAACATGGTAGAAGAGTAAGGATTATTAAGGATTTTGTATAACTGAATCTGATAAGATTCATTTATCCAAATATCTTGACCTTAGACTTCTTTTGGACATGCATAACTATTGTGTTTATTAACTACTTTTATCAAGTTCTAACAGAAATCTAAAAAGGAGGTTATCAAAGAAATTACTATTGTTCTTTTGGTAGTGTTCTCTACCATTATTTTTCTTGCTATACAACAACAAAATTAGTATGGTGGCAGTGCAATATCTGATCATTTTTCTTTAACCAAGATGATCATGTTCAAATGCAATTTCGTTAATGGATATTTTTTCACATTTTATTGAACAGCTAGTGATAATGAGGAAAACAAATACAATTTGATCCATCTCTTAAACAAATCTGAATAAAAGTATCAATATTTTCACAACTGCCTGTTGCCTTTAAAGGCTTTCCTTCTTTGACACTCTGTCTTGCACACATTCTTTAATGGGTTACTTTGGCTTAGAATGCCTGTGAGGTAAACATTAAAGCATTAGAATGATAAAGATGGTGAAAAAATTGAAAAAAACAAAACTTTAAAAATACCATTAGCAAAGGAAACTTTTTGGACAAAATATCCAATTAAGTTTTTGTTTGTTTTTAACTCTGTTACTGACTCTCTTGCATATTTAATAATGGAAATAACACAGTTGTGATTAATAATAGAAGGGTTCTGAAAAAACCCCTGAAATTCAGATGCTTGGATAATTATTTCTAGAGAACTTCACCCAAACATGCATGTGTGTCTGTGCTAGGTAAGGGTTAAACAACTCGTTGAGCTACTCCACTCAGGAAAACACAGAATTTTAATGCTTGCCATAATCATGGTTTCTTGTTAATCTGCCCCTGCTTCACCTTCCTCCCATTCTCCACTAAGAATGCCAACATTTTTTTCTGGTTCTTCTGGCTCTTCTATTTTTCAAAAAATACTTGTATAAGTCTACAGTTAATGTATCATGGCCTCAGAATCACATGTTAACACAGTGATTTAATTGATTTTCAAACAGGGACTGATTCCTAAATAGACATTTGGTCCAGCTCTGTGCTTCTGTAAATTTTACTGATTTCCATTTGGTAGAACCACAAAAGGGACTGTAAAATATTTAGACATTCTTTCAAAACTAATGAGTGATTCACCTTTGGCAGAGAAGAGAAGAAAGGGAGAAAATGATTACAGCAGATGAAATTAATGTGAATTGAAAAGGTACTTGCTAGACATTAAATTAATGAGAAAATAAAAGTAAGTTTTTACAATATTATTTCATTTTACAGTACTTTTTTAGCTATGTGTTTAGACATGCAGCACATAAGATATTTGAAGAGGTACTTTAAGAAGCTCTAACAGGAAAAATGTCATTGAAATAGTTAGTTAAAAAGTTAGGAGACATTTAAATGTGCAAGTGTTAAGGTAAGCTAAATGACAGGAAAAGGAATCAGAGTTAGCCCAAATACAAATGCAATCATTCAGTCTATAAATTTGTTTTCAGGTAGTTGATTATAACAGTGCAAGTAGAGAAGACTGATAAAATCAATAGCTAAAATGAATTTGCTGGTGTTTTGAATGAGAATTCCAAAAAAGATCAGTATCCAAAAGGACAGAAGATATACTGTCAAAATTTTACCTGTCAAGCATGTGTTGTAATGGGAAACATAGGCCCTTCAACAGCTGAGAACAGTCTGTGGATCTAATTACCATCTGGCAAAATTATATAAGATTTCCAGCACAGAAATAGATATTTACATCCTTACCTCTCAAGCAGGGTGTGTCTGAAAACAGAGTGAATGACTTTGAATCCGGAGATGCAAGTGGTTGTAGACGTTTCCTCTGAGAGAGCTTGGAAGGTGCCACTTTTGAATGCAAGGCAGGGGCAGAGACATGCAGAAATCTTTTGGACTGAGGATAGTTTACCTGGTGGCAGGCGTGTGTTTTCTGTTAACTGGGTACAGTTAACTTAATTTTTTAAACTGACAAGACATTTAGAAATTTTACATCAGAGTGACTGTGGCACATGTTGTCCTGTCAGGTAACAGGGCTACTAGTGTTGATTAACACTGAACAGCACAGCTCTCCATCCATGGCTTTTTGTCGAGAGAAAGGACCTTCATACAACACCAGGTGGACTCAGGCTCCCTCAGGGAAGTAAGAATTACTGTTCTCTCTATGTAAGATAATCTTGCCCTTGCGTTCTGGAGGAAAGAGACCTAATTAACCTCTACTAATTTTTTCTTTTTCTTCTCTCAAGTAGCCAGTGTGACTAAAACTTGATTAGTTTGTACTTTCCCATACAACAGTAAAGTTTAGTCCACATAGCTTGTTACTGGATCTTCGGACATTTATGTCTCTCTTGCAGTCAACATGAATTTAGATGGAGTTTCTCATACGTCTGTTTTCACTAAAATACATTCTAAAGCCTGAGGTGCCAACAGTTAACATGAAAATTAAGGAGATTGTCCCTAGCTGCTTCTTACATCATGGCTGCTCTTATGCTGCCCATGGCAGTGGGTATGATGAGGAAATCATTGCTGAATTTATTTGCTTATGTATGCAGCCTTTGGGTGAAGATGTGCATACTTTTCTTATTTATTTTCTGCAAAGAGCACAACACAGCCTTACTAGGTATGACAGAGGATAACTATGATCACTAAGAAAGATTTTTTGTCTTCAGCCACCTCAAGTATGAAGTGATAGCAGAGTCTGGTATAGCTACAGGACAAGAAATTAACATCGATTAATATGTGATGATACTTAATTTTTTGAAACTGTAACTTTTCTACAGATGTGAGCTACAGTACGCTACTTTGTGAAGTGCTAAAGATGACTCTAGTACCATGTCATGTTGCCTGTGTAGCTCACTTGGACCATGTGCTCAAAAAGGTAAGGAATAGACAGGAAATTTCTGACGTAGTAGCCAAATGGAAAGTTTCTCCTGCAGCTTATGGCTCCTGGAAAAAATGCTGTTAAAGACATAGTAGCTGTGCTTTGTGATTCCTGATGTATAGCAGTCCCCCAAAACTTGGAACTCATTATTGTAATATACATGCCCCTACCTGTCCCTGCCAAGAGACATGCTTATCAAAGACGGATGATTTTCCTGACTGGAAATGGGTGTGTTGACTGAAGGGGCAACACATGAAACTATTGATGACAGCTATAGTGAAGGGCAAAAATTATTTTGAGTTTGATAGAACTCTTTGTAAGAGTTGTTGAGAGGGGTCATGGATAAAGAGCACAGTGTCCTTCCTCTGAAGACACTTCTGTGTGTGCCTTGGAGTGAAAAATGGTAGCCTCTTGTTGGTATCCTCTTGTCCAAATATTTAACTGGGATCACTGAAATGGGTTTGTGGCACTATCACCATCAGTGACTGTAACTCAAAAGGATTGCCTTCAGCATCCTGAATTTGAACCAAAACTGGTCCCAAGATGACAGGCCTGTTTCAATAGGAAAAGAGGTAATGGTTTTAAACTGAAAGAAGGTAGATCACACTAGGTAGAAGGAAGAATTTTTTAACAGTGAGGGTGGTGAAACACTGGAACAGGTTGCCCAGAGAGGTGGTAGATGCCCCATCCCTAGAAACATTCAAGTTCAGGTTGGATGGGGCTCTGAGCAACCTGATCTAGTTGAAGATGTCCCTGCTCACTGCAGGGGGGTTGGACTACATGACCTTTAAAGGTGCCTTCCAACCCAAGCTATTCCAGAATTCTATGCCTGGCAGCGTAAAGAAAATTTTGTCTCCTAAAGCTGCTACAAGGTGATCACATCTCTGAGAAATGCTCATTTCTTTAATGGGAGAGTTGGTTCCATATAGCAGTCTGCTCAAAGACATAAGATTCTCCTCTCTGGTACTGCTTCTGCACTGGGGTCTGGAACACATGTACTAGAAAAAAAAAAGACTTTCAAAATAGAAGTTAAGAAAGCTGAGAAGTAAAGCAGGGCTTGTTAAAGGTTACAAGTAGATTACATTTGTTTTGGAAATTTATGGAAAGGTAACAAGCAAAGATGAACACCTGGATAGTCACAATGGCACACAAATAAAGGCTTGTAAGGATCTGACAGTTGAAAACAAAAGGAGGATGCAGGACTTGAACATTTCTGTAATATGAACCACCTGAAACATCTGTGATATCTTCAGGATCCCAGGGACAGATGGTGGCAAATGCGTGACATGAGGGTACTGGACACATGCTGGGAGGCTTTCTTGAACTCGCACAGAAAGTTCCAAAAGGAATTTAGATCAAATGCACCAAAACCACTTTGAGACCAAAGAAGCAATAGAAAGCAACCAAAAGTCATGAGGGGTTTCTCGTAAAAAACAATTGTTACTCTGAGTGAAGTTGCTAAGATATGTGGACTCTGAAACAAATACAGACATGGAATGAGTGCCCAAAAAATCAGTTGAAAATTTTAATTTAGAGTTCTAAAATAATTAGCTAAATTTTTAACCTAAAAGTGACCAGCTATTAATTTATCAGGAACTAATCCATATGTAAAAAGAAAATTAAATTCGGAAAACCTTGTGGTAACTATTGTGTGAAATGAGAGACAACAGCATGATGCAACACACAGCTAAATAGGCCCTGATACAACAATTCCTCTTTAAACAACTGATGCTTTTAAGGTGGGAAGGAGATAAGGTTTTATGATTTGCATAGGAAAAGTTTATCTTCAAGATGAAAGTTAAGTAAAATGGAAAATACAATAGAGTCTTTATTATATTCCAAGAACTATGTCCCTTCCCCTCCTCAAGATACACCACCAACATTTTTTTGATTAACCAATAACAATTTTGCAATTTCTGAAATAAATGTCTTCCATGAAAACTAAAACTTGATTCCAAATAGTCTTTCTCTTCTTCTCTATTGGTATCTATGGCTGAAAATGTCTTTCTTTGTTAACTAGCAAGTCAGATGTGAAACTAATTAGCTTCCAGACAAAGAGAATAATTAAGAAACCTTGGTGACAATTAGTAACAATTGGTCATAATGAATAATTCTCCAGCTGTATTTCTTACCAATTAAATATCATGAACAGAATATTAATATATAGTTAAAATAGTGTTCATCTTACAACTATAGAAGGGGGCCTGTGTTCTCACTCATTTTAAGGTAATTCATCTGATATGCTATTAGCTATTCTCTCAGTTTATATTGTTATATATGTGAAGCATTCAATATGGCTGTCAAAAAAGGCTAGGTACAAAAATATCTTCATATGAATCGTACACAACTGTTCTGGCACGCAAAGCTGAGTTCAACTTTCCACTTAGCAATGATACCACAATCCATATATGCTACTTTCACTCAGATCTTCTTTCACCTTTTATAGAATTTCAGGGTAGTCAGATTGTGAAGATAGATTGGGAGAAGGAAGGGAATAAGGGAGAGAGATTCTATTTCTTTGTGACTTGAGAACAATCATATTTCTTTATTCAATAATACCTAGGTTCAGCAAAAGATCTGACCATCTGTAAATGACACACTAGCCCCTTGAGACAGAATTCCCTGCTTCTGGGCTTTCTACTCTGTGATTTGGATTCATAATAGCTAACAGTTCTCATCTGGGATGTGGGGAAGCCAAGCGGTATGCATGTATTAATGTTTTCCACTCTCTAGAGGAAAAAACACATGAAGTGCCAGTTCACCAAATGAGTTGTTCTGTGAAATTTGGAAACATTAACTTGGTCCTATAAGATGGAGGAAGGAGACACAAAGAGGCTGAAGAATGGAGGTGACCTTACTGGCTTGCCTCCTAGTCAGCAGTTACTATTATTTCAAGAGCATGGGGCATGGCACTTCACGCTGCAGTTCTGAAGCAAATCTTAAATCTAGTCTTGAATTATTTTAGTTTCAGGCACCTAACCCCTACTTTAGTTGTGAGAGTGTTTTATTGGAACTGTTTCTGGATCTGTGTAGCTGGCTGGCTTACAATTATTGCTGCTAATCTGACCCTAATAGAGTTTGCTGTGCACCTATCACCCAGGAGAATCTTATGACTGGTTGCACATAAAAAATGAACACTTTACATTTTTTCACACATTGACAGGATTTTAATTGCATTTTAAGTAATGTTAATGTCCATCAAATAAATATAGACTTTGTGAATGACTTTAAAGAACAGCCTCTTATAAATGTTAAAGCCTTTGTAAGAATGTCAAGAGTACTCAACTGAATCTTAGTACATCTGTTTTCAAAGAAGATGACAGGAGAGAGTCCCACAGCTAATGGGTACATTTGAAGTCATATATTTATGTGGAAAAGGAAGTTAGTGAAGACACAGCTAGGATTCATAAGCTACTGATTTTATTCTGTTTATTCAAAGGAAATTGTCTTATTCTGTCCCCTTCAGGGGGTAGGGGGAGGAGCTGAGGAACTATGAAGTACAGTTATTTAGAAATCCTTTTTAAACAATAATGCTATATAAGGTAAATGTTCTTAAAAAGAACAAACACAAATCTAAGCATATTACTCTGTTTCTGGTTTTCCCTGAAATTCAGAAAAAAAAAACCTGTTAAAAGACAGAGTTTTATTGGAGTGCAATATTACTAATTTACCCTTTTCGATCATTATTTCTGTAGCATATGACAATATTGTTATCACTTACTTCCTCCTGTCATTTATACTGAAGACAACAGTAGGTCCCCTTCCTTCTAAGAAAGGTTATCTACAGAGGTCTTGGATTTTCTTAGGAGAAGGGTTGACAAAATGTGTCTAATGCTGAAACTCTACTCTTCTTTTCCACTCTCATCACAGCTGTGGAATTGTTATTGATTCATTCTCTTTTCCTCATCCTAGAATTTACTATGCTGTCAACAAAATACGATATAACCTGTATGAGTAAGAGTTAGACTGGAAATTATTTGACCTTTTGTAATAATAAATGTGAACAAAAGATGGAGTTTCATCTAAGATGTGGGAATGACAATCTGGTTCCATTTCTGGCTCCATGAATATAGACATAATAATTGGGACCACATGCATATATTTAGGCACCTAATTTTTCAGATAGACACCAAGGCTTCAAATCTCAAAGACTTCTAAATTCCACTCAAAGTTAGATGTAAGCTTTTTTTTTTTTATTTTAAGACCTGGGCCTTATTTATGCAGAAATTAATGGAAATATCTTCCAATTTACTCCTGGAATTCCTTGTGTTCAAACTAGCAGCACCTTTGGCTTCCTAAAGATTCTTAAATTCTTAAGTTCTTAAATATTTTAACTTAGCTTTACTCTCAAAAATAAGGATAATGGTCCTTTGATCCACCTCTTTTCTGTCAGCCTGTCTATTAGGATACGGCTTCATATTGCACAAGTGCATATGCAATACAAAGGGCAATAATAATTCCAGTCAAATTTATAGAATATGTCTGTTGATATGCAGTTTGGGCTTGGGGGATTTAGCTTCACCATGTCAGATAAGCAGCAAAGGAAACTGCTCTGGAGAATCTTCTGCTGGAATTATGAATCCGGCACTGAATCATGAGGTCAAGATCACATTCAGCATAAAATCTTTTTTTTGTTTTTTGGCTTTTTTCTTTTACTTTGAAATATTTCTACTTCTTCCTAATCTAGTGAGATTTGTATTGGATTAATGATACTTATTCTGAACTTTGGCTTGTATGAAGTTAGACAGTTCTGCAGTAAAAAGAGTCATTATTAATGATATGTAAACATGAGAAATGCAAAATTTCTCTAAATCTCTGTTATAGACTTTTGTACCCATGGTAATTTGCAGTAAGAGTTTCAGCTATCTGTGTTCTCTATTTTCGCTTCCTTCACAAAACCTCCATCAATCTACTCTACTGCTTGCAGTTTTTCATTTATTCACTTTGCAGTGCTTCTTAGATCATCTTTTCCTATGTTCTTACAGTATGAATAAAAATTATTGATCTTGATAGGAACTCTTAGTCTACGGTTTTTGTCGTAGCAGATACTAATTTCATACTTCCTTCATAGTGTGTTGCACTTGCTGGGGGGGGGAAGACTTTTTAAAAGCTGCTTCATTTAGGGGGAACAAATATTAGCCGGGGACGGAGTTTAAGCCCCAGATCAATAATATTCACTCTGGAATAGCAATAAATAATTTCAAATTGGTATCAGACCTGCATTCAAGTCTGCACATTTCATTCCCAAGAAGGTAGGCCTGTTACAAGTCTGATGAAATATGTATGGTATATTTTCATTAGCTTACTTAACAGGCACTGAACAGACACATAGACAAAAGCAGGAGGCTTGAACTAGATGACCTTTAAAGGTCCATTCTGATCCAAACTATTCTGCGATTCTATAAAAGGACTAAGGCAACTGAGAAGAAAATTTGTGGAGTCCTGGTTGGACGAGAGGGGACATAGTTTGATGCCGTTGAGCAACCCAGGCTTTGTACCGGAGATAGGCCTGGAAAGCAGTGAACGCGGAACACTGCTGAGAAGGTAAAGTGGTGAACATGGAACGCTGGCTCAGGGGGACTGCCGCATTGCCGCTTCCTGCCTCCTCGCCGCTTCCTGCCTTATCGTTGCTTCCGCGTCGAGATGATGCTCTGCACCAATCGCAGCAGTCTTGCCCATATATGGTTAAGGGCAACTAACCAATCAGAGGCTGTAATTGTTTGGTATATAAACCTTGTTTTGCTGACAAATAAGGGAGAACGATTTTACTCATATTGAGACAATATCATCACTGCCGATCCGGCTTCCCACTCCAACAAAAATTGATGAATATTCTTTAGCCATATTCTTCTCAAATCTGTTTAGGACTGCACCACAAATCTGAATGCACTCAGTGCACCTGAGTTCATGAAATGGTGACTAAGAAACAAGAACTCCACATGCTGCCACAGTAACACACTGCTTGGCTTCTTTGAATCACATTAATGAAAAGTATATTATCTCAGTTTCTTCCTGGTCAATTGATTACAGGTTTCATGCCCAGAGTGGAGGTAGTCTTGGCATAGAGTTGAGAGTAGGTCAAAGCAATACTTCTAAGTGTAAGAAAATCAATGTTGATCTAGTCAGTTCTGCTAGAATTTCTGCAAAGCTTCATGTGCAAAGAAGCAACTAAGTTTTAAAATAATGTGTGCATGGTAGTAATTTTTTAAATGCAGACAAATGTGCAGGCACGAAAAAAAAGACAGTTATTAGGTGACAGCACAATATCTAGACCAATGAAAAGATAGAGGTATTAAAAGGACTGATCACATTGTCTCATTTCTGTTGTAACAATCACAGTTAAGAAAGAGAACTACTTATGTGACAAAACGGAGGAACTGTATTGGACAAAAAGTCATTGTTTTTTTTCAAGGGCTGGCTGAATGTTGATTAATTATTACCTGATGAAATAGTTGAAGTAATCTTGTTCTTCAGTAATGTGTTGAAGAATGGCCTTCATATAGTATGTCAAATGCAACATAGGAAGATACAGTATCTGACAAAAATATAACCAAGAATGCCCCAAAGCTATTGCTGTAAACAGAATAGCAGAGACAGTACTGTTCTTGCCCAGTTATGTCAATAATTTGCACTCTGATTTACTGCTGTTGGTATGAAATGACATCTTGTACTTCTGACTGTACTTTAACATAACTCAGTTGAATGAAGTACAGAGCTACATTTTCTTTATCCATTTATCACTAATCATGCCAACAGGGATTTGTGAATCCCAAAATAAATAAAAAACTAGAAATATAGTTTGTGTATTTCAAGGAACCCCAAAAAATACTTAATATCTCTCTTCTTGAGAGTACTCTCAAAGGCACACTCCCCTCTACAAGCTGAGTTTTAGTTGATATCAACTGATTTCATTGCTGAGACATTCAGTATGTTTTTGCTGCTTGTGGTGCTTATGAGTATATTAATATCAGTACTTCTAAAGAAGTATCACCACTACCTTATCAGCCCACTGATGTAAAGACCTCTTGCATCTCATATCCAATATCACGGGAGCATGAGCTTCACAGGAAAACTGAGAAATTTAAAACACTTATTTGAGAAAGGATCTTAATGTCTAGGTTGAGTACGGTGGATATAGTGTCTGGTGTTTTCACTATACTGTCTTCTTACATCTGAAGCTGAAAACTTGCTCTTCACTTCCTAGGTATGACTCCCACTAACTAACTGTAATAGTAGATTCATACACATACCTAGAGATAGGCTTGGAGCCTTCAATAATTTTTACTTGCATTTTTATATTCTCCTTTAAGCTGTCATCACTGTTACTCTAAAACATTTCAAGTGATATGGTACGTATATTTTCACAGCATTGAGAGGTTCTGTTTTAGAAATAAATGCATTTGGGAAAATTAACCTCAAACCCTCCACAGTCTATCGGTAGTCAGTCAGGAGAAGTATTATGCCAGGTGTTTTATTGCTGCTTTCCTTTTTTATTTTCCTAGTGTCGAATAAAATACTTGGGTCAGTAGTTTCAGGAAAAACATGGCACCTTGTGTTCCACAAATTGTATCATAAACATTGTGACAAAAGGGAACAAGGGGTCAGTCTCCTGTCCTCGGAGTGACTGTAAGTTTGCTAATGCCATGGAAGAGAAAGGGAGAAGGAAACTGCTTGGAACATATGCCACCAGAACTAAGCTCTGCTGCAGGGAAGGCTTAGGACTGCTGGGAAGGCTTAGGAGAACAGACTTAAGGCCAGGACCCATGCAGAAGCCTGTGGTAAAACCTGAGGATGAATGAAAGGCAGGGAGAGAAGAAGAATGAGACTGCAACTGGCAGCCCCACCAAAAAAAAGATGTGGAGTTGGAAAGCAAAAGAAAACAGGAAACTGGAGCATATGGAGGATTAAAATTAGATGAGAGAAGTCAGGAGGGAAAAAGAATAAGTTCTGACGAGAAATGGATGTCGAAGGAGGACTGGGTTTGCCCTCCCAAAACACTAAGGAAGCACTGAAGTTTTTATAAAGACTTGAGTTTGGAAGGCTGAAGCCCAGGGACATGGACGACAGAAGCCAGGGAGGGGAGGCTTAAGGTTAAACTGGATGTGACAAATTAGTTTCTTTCTTTTGAGAGGCGAAAGGTACTGGAACAAAAAGCCCAGGGTGACAGACAAGGGAGGAAGAGCAAGACACTACAGGGACAGCAGGAGAGGCAGCTGCTGGGGCCCAACCTGCTCTCCACCACCTGTCCTGTGGGCCAGTCAGTCGTCCCTGGGGAGGGCAGTCCTGTGGTTGGTGGGCACAGCCGGTTCCAGGCAGCTGCAAGGGGACAAGTGAGGAGAGGTCTCCCCTGGGGCTCCTGCCAAGATGGCTGCTGCCAGCGCCAGCCGTGCTCTTGGGCCCAGCCATACCATAACCCCTGAATGCAGCAAATACTGTTCTTTGATCCAACTAAAACCAGAAGAAATTGTTCAAATGATGATATTGACACAGAATGTCATTGTTTTCTAGCCTTCTAGTACCATTTTATTCTTCCAGCTTCTCTCCATTTTCCTCCTTTTTCCTGTCCTCTCCCCAAGAGTTAGGTATTAGATCATTTATTAAACATGAAAGAACAATGTTTTTTGTTTGCAATGCTTCTTTTTTACTTAAAAATAATCATGCTACTATTACACTTGGGGGAGAGGAATTGGAAAGCTGGAATGAAGATGAAAATTATGGGGCCTGAGGAAAGCAGAATGAGTGAAATCCAAAGTGGGAGACCTGGGCCCAAATGAACAACTGGTGGGTTAGGAGATCATATTAATACCCTTACTTAGTTGTTTGTGCAGAGTCAGAAGCTGATTTGTACCAATACAATGTAAATATTCCAGGACTGATTTCTTTTCCCTAAGATATCTCTGCCATCTCTCTGCAGACAATATTTTTAAGAGGCTTAAAAACTATAGACAGTTGCTATTTCTAGTGAACATGCACTGTTACTGTTTGAAAAATGTGTCAATCTCCTGTTTCTTCTTTGGCTGCTTTCTTGACTTCGTTTCTGTTACTGAAGTGACCAGAAGTTGGCAATATATGCTACTACTTGGTTTTGCTTAGGAAACTTTATGCCTTGATTTCCATACAAAAAGTTGAATCCACACTTAGAAAGTAGTTACTGCCTCTTCACAATTGTTCTGAGACACACAGCTACAAAGAAACCCCAAACATCCTTTACTAACTAATGATTAGGCTCTACAGAAATTAAGAGTTAATCTTTCAAGAACCCAACTATGAGCTCACAATGACACGGTAACTTGTCCATAGAACATTTATGAAATTCATGACCAAATGATTCAGATTCAGCAAAGATAGAAGAATATATAAAAATTAAAATATTAGTTTCCCGAAGTTTCATATAAGATAGAAAACATTTTACCTACATACAAATTGAAAGGAGTAATTAGCAAAGTTCACCATGAATCGTGTTCTCAGGTATGTTAATATTTTTATTACCTCAGGATATGACTCATAACTACATTCAGTAGGTCATGTATAAGAAAAAGAAAAAACAGTGAGTTATAATTAAACGATACTCAAGAGAGTTAGAAATTCTGCAGAAGTTGTAAGTCTATCAGAATAGAGACTTTTCAGGGTCCTCAACCTCTCTGCTGGTCAGCTATTTAGCTACCCAAAAAAATTAGGGAGAAATCTAGGCTAATGTGAGGAAACATGTCTGGAACCTACTTTTTACAGAAAACTTATAATGGAACATCAAGTAAGGATCTAATAGTGATAAAATCAAGACATAGTATATTCTCTAGATTTTCCTTATTACTAGCTTAGCCAGTAAATTCATCTGCAGTAGCCAGAATTTTATTAAAAGTAACTGAAAATTAGAAAATTCAATGCAATTTTTTTATGTGGTTTATAAAGGTATAGACCTGATCTACTTAATATTGCCAAATTACAACTAGAACTACTTGTCCCTTGATTGTGAAAAACACAAAATGAGATCCTGGAAATATGAAAGTCAGTAGGACTTGCAATTATCTTTCAAAACTCTGAAATGTTACAGAGCTAGTCTACAATAGTTCAGCTACAATGTTGATATCATAACTTTTCATTGCATGTATCCTCTAAATGTTTGGAAGAGAGTAAACATATGTAAATAATGTGAAATTATCTTAAGTTAGACATCATGACTGTGTAGAGCTAGACTCCTGATTTTAAATGCTAGGAGCTATTAGCATTACACAGTAAATTTCCTAGTACAGAAAAGGTCGAAAAGCCTATTATAAAATTGGTGTCAAAAATTCTTGTAGAACCTTTCACATTTTCTGCACTCCTGAACTTCCGTGTAGACCTAGCTACTTTTCAGAATTCTCTGCTTTAATTTAGGGATTTTTCTTTTTTTGGTCTAGAGTTTGTCGAGTCTGGCCTTCTCAGGGAATTTTCAGGTTCCACCTTTTGTGTTAGAAAGGGAATGAAACTTTCAGAAGGTATATTGAGAGTCTTCTCTAAGCATTTTCCTCAACAGGCAGCCCCATCTGATCTTCTCAGACTTCCCTGTGTCCCTCTCTTCAGCTTTTTATTCTTCCCCTCTTTAAAACGGACAAATGCCCTAAAAACTTTTAATAGTCAAGTATTATTTGACAATAGTTTCATTATACTATATCTAAAAGTAGGGTAGTTAACCCAAGGAAGATTGAGAAGAACCGTAAATAAGCAGTAAACCCTGTGGGATATATACTTTGTATACAAACTGAACTTGAAATAATTTTATGTGAGTTTCCAGATTAGGAAAAAAAATAATGAAAAGAATTATGACTCACAACATGACTGAAGTGACTTGCCCTATGGTATTAAATGTTGCTTCATGATAAAACAACACAGCAACAAACAGCCAATTTAATTGAACTCCAACGTATGAAGGGATGACACAATATAATATTTTGTCAATAACCAATGAATTATGCACTGTCTTGAAATATTTTGGTCCTGGTAAATCTGTTTGTACCTTCCACACTGAATTTCTAGATAAAATAATGAAACTGGTCTTTCTCCAGAAGCAAGTCAAGTGTATCTATATTTTTAATTTAAATTTGTTTCCTATTTGTATTAACATTCCAATTATGGGACAAGCTGTGTGAAATCTGCTGGTAACAAAAGTGTCTTGAAAGCTAACCGGAAAATAAAATACCTGCAATATAAATTTATTCCCATTGCTTCAAATTTAAAACCAGAATAGCTATCCAATATTCTGAACCACATTCAAATTGCCTTTGGCATTTTAGCATGTGCAGGGACAAATTCCTGTATGGTCTCACTCAACATTTACTCATCTCAAGACACAAGAAAATTCCTACCATAGCTGAAAAAACTATGTATTTTCAAAAGAATATTCTGCAGTGTTTGAATGACATGAATGTTACACTATGGTGTTTCTATTTTGATGTATTCATTAACATCCTGGGTGTATATGCATGAGTCTTTGGAAAGGATTCAATAAACTATTTAATTTATTATGTATCCCCATAAATTTGCATCAAATTGCGCAGTATTATATGTGATTGAAGTTACAATATCCAAAATTTGAGTACCTGAAGTTTGCTAAAAGTTTGTGTATGCAAGTATACGTATGTATGCAAACATATGCACACATACATCTATGTATGTTTCTATCTATACATACAGCATAGGTACTATCTCTTCTTTATCCAATTTCTACTTGTCTAAGTGATAGCTTCAAGAGAAAAAAACCAGACAAAACAAAAAAAAACACGAACTAGAATATATATTAGACAAGATTAAGTCTAAATGGTATACTTTTTGTGTAAGAGTTTAAATCAGGAGGAAACTTGAGATTCCATCTGTCTTATTAAGGAAAGGCAACAGACCAGCTCCTCAGTTGTACACAGAGATTAAAATAGACATACGTGATAATAATCTGAAAATCTGGCCTAATATCTGTATAATATCTTTAATAAATCATGAGATATCAAATATAGAAATATCACTAGGATAGCGTTGAAGATTATAGACATGCAGCAGCCATATCTAATCATGGATACAGATGGGAAGAGCACAAAATATGTTTAAAGGTAGACCACACCTTTATTTAACCTATACAAATATTCTAAGATAACTCCAAACATAGGTGTATTAGTAAATGAGAAAGATCTTGAGGGCCCACTACTTTGGGTGTTGACCTGGGAAAGAACGGGTTTAATTCCCAAGCTGACTTTCTTCATAACCTTGAAAACTTGTTTGTGTCTCTTTGATCTCTATGAGCAGGAGTTTTGCATTTACTAAGCCCTGAAACCTCAGATGACTCGATAATGGCAGGAGGCCTGCTTACTCTCTTATTCTCGGTTTAGTATACTGCATAACTACTCTAATCAGAGATTCCTTATCTAAGCATCTGGGGAAGGAGAAAACAAATGCAAGAAAAGAAGCAAACCAAAAACATAACATGTTGCAGAAGGTGAAATCACCGAATAATATAGGTTATAAAGTATCTCTAGAGGTCATCTGTTTCTTCCTCCTCAGATAGGGCCATTTTAAATTTCGTTCATATTTCCACATTAGATCAGGTTATTTAGGGCCTTGTACAGTTGACTTTTGAGTAACTCCAAGTATGGTGTTCCCAGGGTCTCTGAGCACCTGTTAAAGTGTTTGATGATCTTCACTGTGAAGAATTTTTTCCTTCTATTTGATCAGAATTTCCTTTGCTACGTCATGGGTCCAAAGTCACCTGTTCTATCACTGATGACCTCCAAAAGAGCCTGGATCCATCTTACTATAACCTCTCACCAGCTAATTGAGAACAGCTAACGGATCCCCCTTTAGCCTTCGGCAGGCTGAACAAGCCCATGTCTTTCAGGCTTTCTTTCTGTGTCATGTGATTCAGCCATATAATTACTTCAGTGGCTTTCCACTAGACACTACTCAAGTGTCACATTAAAAGGGGTAAAGGAGTCTGAGAAGTGGCAAAAGGAAACCCCTCCTGTTGAGTCACGAGGTTCAGAGCAGACCCTCTTGCATTCTAAACTCTGTCTCTGAGAGGAGCTTAGATGCGGCTGGATCCACTCCTAGTCCCAGACTTGGTCAACGGTTTATGTCTAAAGGGTTAAGTGTGTAACCATTTATCAGATTCAACTTGCCTGTCAGAGCCCCTCCAAGGACTTTCACTGAAACAGTTTCTCAAAGTTGAAACAATAGGTAATTTATTCAAGCGACAGGTATCACGGATTCGGGATTGCCGTTGATAAATGCACTGTCTGCAAAAGTTGAACTCAAGGTAATAGCTTAGTGCTTTAGTTAAAAATGTGTTCCTGGGGATACATCTGACAAAGTCAGAGGTGCGACTTTTACCAAAAAGGCGTCTCTTCTTGGGGGCGGAAGAGAGGTTCAGGCCCATTGACCCAGCTGTCAGTTAAGGTTCTCGCTTGGCTCCTCCTCCCAAAGAGAGTTTTTCAAGGGCCAATTTTTATGTATTTTAAAATCTTTTGGCGAGGTGGAACTAAGTCAATTGTTATATGTCGACTGGCTCTTGGCATGGAATGTTGCGTTGTCACAAGCGGGACTTGACAGTTTGACATGCCTCCGTAGTGGGTGTCTTGGTATGTGCTCAAGGAGGGGCCAAAACAACCTCTGGCTGCGCGACCTCTGTCATGTCCCAAAGATTACTTGATTTACGATGATGGGCTATCCCCCTTTTCTTCTTGCTGATAAAATAAGCACAAGCAAATTGTTCCCTTTGTTAATTCCTCAGCTGTTGGCACCTGAGTCTGAGCATGTCTTTGACAAGTCCAACAAGGCCTTCAACCCACATCGAGATATGGTCTTGTGGGTGTCATGTAGAGGACAGTTCTCACTTCTCTCATTCTGACAACTCGTTTTCTGCTGATGTATCCCAGTATCCTGTTTGCCTTCATCACTGCAAGAATATACTGCTAACTCACATTTAGTTCATTGTCTCAAGATCGACAGGCTTTTTCTGCGAAACAGGTCCCCAGCCAGCAAGTCTCGAGCCTGAACTGTCATTGCACGGGGTTATTCTTCCAGGTGGTGGACTTTGTGTTTGCCTTTGCTGCATTTCATGAGGCTTCTGAGGGACCCAGCTCTAACCTGTCAAAGTTTGTGTGAATGGAATATCTACCCTCCCTTGTATTCCACTTCCTTGAGTTTAGTGTCAGTTTTTTTCATTCTGTCTCATTCTTCAGGTCATTAATGGAGGCACCAATTGAGCACCAGTATGCATTTGGCACCAATATGAACCCTTAAGGTGTGTTACAAGTAATGATCTGCCAAATGGACCTTGAACAATTGACCACTAGTACTGCAGCCCAGTGGTCTGGTCTATTTTCTGCCTAGAATTTATAAAGCCTTGCTTAGCCCAAGGTAAAAGATGTAAATTGCTGTCCTCTCATGCACAGAACTAGTCATTTCACCACAGAAGACAATCATTTTGGTTAGGCTCAATATGATCTTGGTGATTATGTGTTGGTTATTTCCAGTCACCTTCTTGTCTGGCATTTGTCTAGATATTGATTCCAGGAGCATTTGGTCCTTTTTAGTAGGGCCTGTTGCTATAGGAGAAGGGATAATGGTTTTAAACTAAAATAGAGTAGACTCAGACTTGATATAAGGAAGACTTTTTTTACGATGAGGGTGGTGAAATACTGGAACAAGTTGCCCAGAGATGTGGCAGATGCCCAATCCCTGGAAACATTCAAGGTCAGGCTGGATGGGGCTCTGAGCAACCTGATCTAGCTGAAGATGTCCCTATTCATTGCAGGGGCTTTGGACTAGATGACCTTTAAAGGTCCCTTCCAATCCAATCTATTCTATGATTCTATAGCCTTTCTGCAGACTGAGGTTAGACTGGCTGTGGTTTGCCAGACCCTCATTCTTACTTTTTTGATGATGAGCATATTTATCTTTTCTAGTCATTGGGGACTTCTCTCAGTTTCCAGAACTTACAAGAGGTAATAGAATCTGGCATTGCAATGAAATCAGCCAGCTCTTTCTGCATGTTTGTACACATCCAAGCCAGCCCTGTGAACTTGCATCTCTGAATTGCTTAGATGATTCTTACCTTGGCTGTCCTCTATCATGGGTAGTAATTCACTCACCCAGATTCCGACTCTAGCCACAGAACATAACCGCTTGAGAGCAGATCCTGCCACTAAAGAGTAAGGCAAAGAAAGTGCTGCATGCTTTCATCCTTTTCCATGTCCTTTGCCACTGGGATGCTGTCCTGTTCAGCAGTACACCCTTCCTTGCCCTTCCTTTTGCTGCTTCCATCAGTAGAAGGCTTTCTTTTTGCCTTTTCCTATCTGTAGGCCAATAAATAAGACTTTAGACACAGGCTTTGTGTTGACCTGATAGTACAGGGTCTCAGGACTTGTGTGGACCTGTCTTAGCCTCTGCTAATTTTTATCTGGGGTAGCAACTACCCATCTGTCAGGTGACTATCACCTAGCTTATTTTAGCTTAGCTCTGTGAAAACTGTAAAGGTCTACCAAACCCATGTAGTTACTAAGTAGTGAAAAAAGGCTCTTTTTGTGAATTAAACTAGAAGAGTCTATTGTGTAAGCTTAACTAACACCCAAGAGATGAAGAAACTCATACCTCAAGTGAGAACCAATGAAGAAAGGTCATTATACCCCAGTAAATAGAAGTTTTACCATTACTAGCAGAAGGACACAGGTTTGGGACTGCCCTTTTCAGATTTCAGGGGGTGGTTGGGCTGTTCTTGGGCTAAGTAGAACTGACATGGGTTTACCAGGCAGTCTCATGGACAAGTGTTTATTGCCCAGACATTCTGAATTTCACCTTTATGAGCGCCAATGGGGAAAGAGACAGACAGCCCTAGGCAGTCACTGAGGGACAAAAAGGCCCTGGGCAATACTGGGGAGCTGTGGGCAGCTTTCGCCACTTCCCTGGGAGGTGAAAGGGAGCAGAATGGTGTAAGAAAACATAAAAGAAACCTCAGGTAGACCTCAAGGCTGATGAGTGAGGGACAAGTGCCATGAGCCTCATACTCTAGTAAATACCTCAAACAGCTGATAATTTTCTCACTCAAGCTTCTTGAGGAAGACTTAAACTGTCAATGTTAGGAAACAGAGAGATACTGGAAGGGTAAGCTCAACATCAGAGAAAAGAGACTGTAAGAAATCACTATAGGACAATTTTATCCGTATTAAGGCTTCTCAATTGTATCATTTGGATTATAACACTTTGTATCATTATAAATAAACATCAACTATTTGTTTTATTATTTTGACCAACCTGATCTCCTTCTATGACTAGATGACCCGCCTAGTGGATGAGGGAAAGGCTGTCGATGTAGTCTACTGGGACTTCAGTAATGCTTTTGATACTGTTCCCCACAGCATCCTCTTGGAGAAACCAGCTGCCGATGGTTTGGATGGGTGTACTCTTTGTTGGATAAAGAACTGGCTAAATGGGTGAGCGCAGAGAGTGGTGGTGAATGGAATTAAATCCAGCTGGTGGCTGGTCACAAGTGGTATCCCCCAGGTCTCAGTTTTGGGTCTGGTGTTGTTTAATATCTTGATTAATGATCTAGATGAGGGGATTGCATGCACCATCAGTAAGTTTGCAGATGACCCCAAATTAGGTGAGAGTGTCAGTCTACCGGAGAGTAGGAAGGGTCTGCAGGGGGATCTGGACAGACTGGATTGATGGGCTGAGGCCAATTGTATGAGGTTCAACAAGGCCAAGTGCCAGGTCCTGCGATTAGGTCACAACAACCTAATGCAACGCTACAGGCCTGGGGAAGAGCGGCTGGAAATCTGCCCGGCGGAAAATGAACTTTGGGTGTTGGTTGACAGCTGACTGAACATGAGCCTGCAGTGTACCCAGGTGGCCAAGAAGGCCAAGAGCATCCTGGCTTGTATCAGGAATAGTGTGGCCAGCAGGAGTAGGGAGGTGGTCATGCCCCTGTACTCAGCACTGGTGAGGCTGTGCCTTGAGTACTGTATTCAGTTTTGGACCCCTCAGTGCAAGCAGGACATTGAAGTGTTAGAGCGCGTCCAAAGAAGGGCAACGCAGCCTATGAGGGGCCTGGAGAAGAAGTCTTACGAGGAGAGGCTGAAGGAACTGGGGCTAGTTTAGTTTGGAGAAGCAAAGGCTGGGGGGAGACCTTATTGCTCTCTACAACTACCTGAAAGGAGGTTGTAGTGAGGCAGGTGCTGGTCTCTTCTCCCAATTATCCCAAAGCAATAGGATGAGAGGCAATGGCCTCAAGTTGCATCTGGGGAGGTTTAGACTGGATATTAGGAAAATTGTCTTTACTGAAAGAGTGGTCAGACATCGGAAGATGCTGCCAGTTCTTGGCTCCCCACTTCAAGAAAGATGAGGAGCTACTGGAGAGAGTCCAGCAGAGGGCTACGAGGATGATGAGGGGACTGGAGCATCTCTCCTACGAGGAAAGGCTGAGCGAGCTGGGCTTGTTTAGCCTGAAGAACAGAAGGCTGAAAGGGGATCTTATAAATGCCTATAAATATCTTACAGGTGGGTGTCAGGAGGATGGGGCTAAACTCTTTTCAGTGATTCCCAGCGACAGGACAAGGGGCAACGGGCACAAACTGAACCATAGGAAGTTCCGTCTGAACATGAGGAAGACCTTCTTCCCTCTGAGGGTGACGGAGCACTGGAACAGTTTTCCCAGGGAGGCTGTGGAGTCTCCCGCTCTGGAGATATTCAAGATCCGCCTGGACGCAGTCCTGTGCAGCCTGCTCTGGGAGACGCTGCTTTGACAGGGAGGTTGGACTAGATGACCCACAGAGGTCCCTTCCAACCCCTAGCATTCTGTTATTCTGTGCCCATGGGGGTGATTGAGTCACCATCCCTGCAAGTGTTCACAAATCTGTAGATGTGGCACTTCAGGGTATGGTTTAATAGGCCAGGTATTGTTTGGTTGATGGTTGGACTTGATGATCTTAGGGGTCTTTTCCAACCTATGATTCTATGATTAGTCTCTTAAATTTTACTACCAGTAAATTCTTAGCTGCACACATAAACCAATCCAGACTTCTTTTTTTGGTACACTTCTTTTTTGTGCTTCAGTTCGGTTAGGAGTTTCATCTGAAGTGACACTGTCCACCTGCTACTATTGTATTCTCCTGCACTTTGGAATGGATTATTATTATCTGCAAAGGCTGTCCTTCATGACCAGAAAACATTCCCTGTCCCTTTGTCCTGTACTGCTTCCTGCCTACCAGTTCCCTGAACAAGCTGAAGCCCACTGCTGAAATTCAATATTATTACTTTGTTAACAGTCCTCCTCAGACAAAAGACTGCCATAAGGCTGCCTCAATTTGAAAATTAGGAGAATCATACTTCTTATCTTCAGTGGAGGGTTTTGAATCTTAATGGATGATCCACTCATCAAGCTACATATATACACCCCAATGCCATCTACATATGAAGAAATCCTGTTACATATTTATAATGCTACTTATCCTATATAAGATCTAAATCTGTCATTGTGAATTGAGTTTTGAACAAGGGAAAGTTAATATATACTAACTTTAATGTCATGTACCATGGAAATGGGAGGCAGAATGCTATGATGTCACACATTTTATCAGAGCAAACATATTGCTGTAACTATGTGAATACTGCAAATTTAGATGATACATATGAAATATTATGTTTAAATATTTTATTATTATATTAATATTACAGTTATTTTAAAGGTCACCTTGGTAAAGGCTTCTTGTCAATCAGCAGCTCTTTTTTATTTTCTTCAGTAGCTTTCCACTGATTTGGGAAATGCTGGTAATATTGAGAAGTCTCTTTTACCTAGAACGTGATCTGCAAGTGAATGCACGTGAATTTTGTCCATCACATTTTTGGGAATGTGAATAGCATTAGTGCAGTGTCAATATAGTGGCAATGATTAAGCTACTTTGCAAGAAGTGTTAAATACATCATAGATTAAGGTTTATATGTCAAAAACTGTTTTAAATATCTAAAACTCCTTTCAAGTTTGATGCATGTGACTGCATTGCAAGTTTTCTTGAAGCTTTACTTTCTGTTATCACATGGACACATCTTTTTGCCAAATTTCTGCTCTATTTTTGGAGTAGTGAATACAGTTGTTTCTAGCAAGACATACAATCATATAAGATGTTTATTCATAAGGTTCTAAACATACTTGGTTATCCATGTAGGGAGTGCATGCCCTCTTGCTGTAATCACACAGAAAGATTAGAAAGGTGAGGAAAAACAATCGCATTTACCTTCTAGAGAGTCTGAATGATTCTTTTAGTCCAAAGAGGCAGATTGCGGATTGAGGATCTCCTTCCCTGTTCATTTCAAAAGTTTCTCCATCCTCAACTGAGCTATAGGGTCCTAGCTCCCTCCTGCAAATGTCCTTTACCTGCCACATTTTTCACTCTCTCCAAAATGTTGTTTCCTTTAAGCAGGATCAAATGATTCTGAAAGGAAGGAGAACTCTCCTTCTCTCTCCTGCAAGTTTCACCTAATTCCATCAGTCTGTTGGTAGAAAAACATCAGGACAGTGAACGCAAATAGAACTGACATTGATTGCTGCGATGATCATCTCTGAGTGAGGAAGGGAGAGGAGTGGAACAAATTGCTACAAGAAACAATGCTAGCATCTTTGTGAGTAAGTACCTAGTATTCACCAGTGTACTCTGTCCATGACTGCACACCTTGCAAGTAATGCCACTGTTGTTAGCAAAAGGGTTGGCAGCGTAGAGGCTTGTGTGGTAGGTGATTCTAGTGTAGATGTAGATAATGATTTATTGAATTGTTTTTTTGTATTTCTGCTTCTTTAGCAGGAGATCCATGGAGACACACTGATGATGAAAGTAGGCAGGAAAATAGTCTTATATTTCTGTATCTAACCTGCGGGAAGAACAGCATGGAGACCATTAATTACGTATAATATTTTTCATGTAATCCTTCACTGATTCTCTTTTTCATTTTATACTGTAGTTTGCTTCTGAAAAGGCTGTGCTCTGTGTTCAGTAACATCTAAGAGACATGTGGTATCTACACTTTTTCTCGTTTGTTATTCAAATGTTGCATATGGGAACTAAAGAGAAAAGAAGACACTTTTTTGACATTTCTCAGGAAAGGAAATAATGGGTTGTTACAGAAAATATGGATGAATATAAACAAAGTGAATTTGTAGTGGGAAATCAATTACCCATTCATTTCATAATGAAGAGGAAATTTTATCCCTTTAAATGCACCTTTTTAATGGTAAACATATTTTTAAAAATGTAATAATTGACACATTGTTAGTAGATTTTTCTTTTATTAAGACCCACTTTTGCAGATATAATACAAATAATATTATGAGTTTTACCATATTCATTGCTGCTGTAGTTGTTTAACAGGTAGTTATCACAGATGTAATTATTATATGAGTTTTACCATATTCATTGCTTCTGTAGCTGTTTAACAGGTAGTTATCACAGAGGTAATTATTGTGTTTATTATATTATAATTTAGAAATCCCATGCTATTTGTATGGAATGTTATCTATAGATATGCACTCTGAAACAGTGTCTTGTAACAGGCAACTGTGTATTTATGAAAAATGTAAATTAACCATTAGTAATTTTTTTCATATTACTCAACTCTGGAGTCAGGCAGTAGGTGTTCTTTACGGAAGAAACATAAAGAAATCTGTAATGTACAAGTGACTGTAGGAAACATTACATACTCTTTTTCTGTCAGGACTGAGTAACAGGAATTAACAGTGACAAATACTTTCTTATTTATAAAGTCTTAGTGACTTCAGTGTCAGCAGTCATGTGAGGAAGTGACTATGAACATGAAAGATGGTTATATAAGGTACACTTCTGTGATTATATTGCTCAGCTTGAAAAAGGACAACTAGCTTTCGAGAACAACTAGTTCCTTGACAGAAATACAAAAAGCATATTCAGATCCACCAGTATCCAGAAGAAATAGTATCTTAATCCATGCATCATAAAATGTTGTAGGAAGGCTCTAATAATTTTAACAAGGTAATGAGCCTCTTATGGACAAGACATATAGGAAGTCGAAAACTGACATAATATCTATAGTATACAAACATACTTCTTACATTTCAATGCCTAACAGGAGATGCAATATGGTTAACAGCATGGCATAAAGTAGAGACAGACTAATTTGTCATACAACTAGTCTGCAGCATGTGATCAGTTTCATATTTCAGTGTTTTGATTACATTCTAATTCACAAAGACGAAGGTGAAAAATGTTTAGAGATTTGTGTGTAAAGCAAATTATTGGTTTAAAGTGAGGACAATGAATTGATAGGTGAGAGATGCCTATATAAACTTATTGAAAAATAAATTGGAGTAAACCATATATTCCAGTGACAAGAAAAAATATTTATTCTGTACAAGTAGTCTTAAATTAAAAATGTATTTTATATAAAAATAAATTTATGTTTACTATACGTAAGTATATGTAAGTATACTATAGAAAGGAACTAAAAGAAAATAAACTTTCTTCAGCTTGGGAACTCTTGTCAAAGTCACTAACTGCAAAGGTCACTAATAAAGAGACTGCAATACGCTTTGACAGATTGAATGGGGATTGCTGTCAGATACAATGCAAGCAAACTGTGAAGGAAACCATGAATAAACCTTGTATTTATAATTTTTAAAAAATACTTCAAAGTAGCAGTAATTCCCAGTAGAAACATTCATCTGGGCAATCATTTTTGCCTCCATTGCTCCCCAAAAATCTTGCAAAATCCAGATAAAACAGAAAATAATAATTGACGAGTAATAATACAGAAATGGTGCCATGAAACATCAATTAATGGAAAAAGCTTCATTCTCCAGAAACATGTGAGACATTGCAAGCCTGTTGCATTACGTTAATCAATACGTTCTAGGAACTCCTAAGAATACGAACAAAATTATTGACTGTCTCACAGGCACCCAGCACTGGTAAGGATGCACGCTTTATCAAGGAATTAAATATTTTACATCTAATCTTGTAGGGAGTCAAGAAATTATGCAGGAGAAGGTTTCAGGTCAGCAACACACATATTAGTATCATTATCATCCCTGTTCACCTCATCACCATAATTTAATCATTTGTTCACCTTAACTAGAGGATAATATTTCAAAATTATTTTCCTGCCTTGTTTGAAGCTTACATACCTTGCAGAGAGGACAGATGCTCTGGTTTTTGTGGTGAATGACTTCAAAGTTAATAGAATTCACAACGAACCTATTTATTCGCAGGCAGTTTAACAAGCTCTGTGTGTGGACCCAAGATGTAGCAGAATTTCTTGTTGGAGAGGAAACACTACTGAACATTGACTGAGGGTATATTTCTATATTCAAGAACGTATGACATCTGTTGTCATAGTTCTGTTGAACTAGTTCCTCATAAGAAAAATGCATTTCCACTAAATGTTCATTGAAGCAATGCTGATTTGTTATGATCAATTATCTTTAGCATTCTAGTTTCTTTGATCCTTTATTCAAGATTATTAAACAAAAAATTACCCTATGACAAAGTATTTTTTCTGAATCTTTCAGTACAAAACTGAAATTACGGTAACAGGCAATTAGGGAAAAACATTCTTAGCACTCCCTGTGGTAATCCTCATTTATGTATATTTTCTTCAAAGATTAATTGATTTTTTTGAAGACAAAAACTCTATCTGACCTCTCTAGCAAGAGACACATTGCCTGCATTAAGGCACCTTTTAGTGTATGTATGAACAATGTATTTTCTAAACATGTCTTAATAGCTGAAGGAAAACCCAACAAGTTTAATCTTCCCTCCACATGTTTTTTCCATATGTTTTTCTTCCAAAGGATTCAGGTTTCAAAAAGTAGATGTAGAAGTAGTAGAGTGGTATGATTTGTTTAATTCCATTCACTGCCTTTTTTATGCTGAGGAAAACCAAAACCAAACAAACCAGTCCTACACCAAATGAAAAATAACCAAGTAACTCTGGAGTTGCAGAGGTAAATAGTTTTTAGGTTGGTTTAAATTGGTAAAATCGTGCTCGAGTAAAAATACAAATAAAAGGAGAAAAAATAAAAAGGAATGAAAATTAAGTAAATTGTAATTTAATGAAAATGTAGAAAGATGATTCTTCACCTCCTGTGCTTTCCTCAAGCCATGATAAAAGTAAAAAGTTCAGAACTGTAACAAAATTACTGCAGAAACTGAATGTAAAACACTTAATGTTCAAAGACTTACTTTTTCATCAATTTTAACTTCTATAGTGTGAAACAAATTTAATATGAAGGTTGCAGACAATGTTGAACTAAATAGGAACTGAGCAACAAAGCAATTTAGAAAAATGGCTTAGAAACAAATATTTTAAGCATATGCTAAGGTTATTTCTTGAAGGCAGAAGAAGACACTGGTTAGAAACTTTAAAAGGTTAAAAATAAAGTTTAAAAACTCTCAGGTTTATCACCTTGTTTCATGAAAAGGAAGTTTTTTCCTAATCATCAAGTGCTCATGACTATTCTTACTTTTAAAATTAAGAGAAGGAGAACAGAACATGTTGTTTAGCTTAAAGGATGCAGAGATGTGACATAGAGAATGTTAAAAACCTCAAGTTTCATACAAGTAAAGATTCTTAAAAATCCTTGGTAGAGTTTGCTTCAGCCAGTGAAATTAGTCTCTGAAAAAAATAATGTGATACTGCTTATATGACTAGATCTGTAAGCAAAATAGTCATCCAGATACAGGTTTTAGTTTGTCAAAACACATAAAAGTGTAAGTGACCAAAAGGTGAAGGAAAGTAAATTGAAGCTCTTCACTGGATGATGCAAATGTTGCAACTGTTTGTTGTTCTCTGTCTCAGCTTACACTTCACCTAGCCTGACTTTCTTTCTCATATTGAAAAGAAAATGCAATACACAACTACCTTGTACCTTTCATGTACTAAAATGAAAAAAACCAAACACTGTAGTTTGCTTGAGAAACTCTCCTGCTTTAGATAGGGCTGCTGTATGTCATTGCAAGAAACAGACATAGGGTAAACCAAGTTTAAATGGTCTGTAAATTTCCTTCCTTTACACTGATATGGTACTTAGTGCAAGGTTGTATAGATGTCAAAGGAGTTTTTTTACTGAAATGCTTCTAGAAGCAGATGTGAGCCAATGTAGATCTGCAGCACAAAATGAGTCAGCAAGGACTGATTTGTCTGAAAATCTTTTAAATTCAGAGTAAAAACATGCATTGTGATAATAGGAAGGAAGTTTTACAGGGAATTAGAAAAATAAGAAAGCTAATTTTTCTTCATTATTTGTGGATTTTATTAATGATCTAAATGTACAACTGAACTTACTCTCAGAACACCATGAGTTTCTCAATGTTCTTAACTTTTATACAAACTTTCTCACTGTCTTTCCATGCTATGTCCTTCTGTGCACAGAGTCCAGCTTCAGTTCTTAGTTCAACAATAAAACATGACTATTGTCCCTTCGCAAGACCGCTTAAGCTTCTACATCCTGAGAAACCCTTGCAAAACAATGCTGGGTTGGCAAGGACAAGCATTCAGAAAAGAGGAAACATCGAATAAGTTGCATTATTATAGAGATCATGTTTACACAGTCTCTTACCCAAAACCTTTTTCAGAACATGAAATAGTCCTTATCGAATGGGCAAACTTATTATACTTTTTTACCTTGTCATTTAATTTGACTGCCTGCATATTGTTCCTGGACTTACAAAGCCCTGCACAGAAGTATATGCTATTTCCAAAGGAGTTTTTCTTTCAGATGATTTTTTTAATTATTCTTGGGGTTTTATTAAATGGCATTAATGTATATATTTCCATAATAGGAAAATCAGTATTGATTTTCTTGAACAAATGTGAAGCACAGATTCAGGACAGAAAGTGTCAGTTTATTGCTGATAATCCATTCCTAGGAGACTTCCCAGCCTGGTTACAGACCTTGGACTATTACCCATTACTGCTCCTTCACATGAGCTGCAATGAGGCTGCAATGTGTAGTCCAAGTATTATCAAAAGAGTCTTCAGAGCCTTGGGATGGTTGGTAAGGGAATATGGAGCACAGGTTATTTTTTCATCTCTCCTTATGATTGCTGGCAGCGATGTTAGAAGAAACAGATGGGCTCAGTCTATTAATACATGGTGGCTCTGTGGCTTGTGTCACCAGCACAGTTTTGATTTTTTCAGCAATGGATGCCCCACATGGCACCAGATTTGATGACGTCGGATGGGATTCACCTTTCTCAAAGAGACAAGAGGGTCTTTGCTCACAAGCTAGCAGGTCTCTTTGGCAGAAGTTTAAATGAGACTTGGGGAGGGGAGGATAACATCAGGCTTGCCTGTGGGCTGATATACCAAGGTTAGAGGGTCGGGGTGCTAGCAAGGGCCCTCAGCCTGTTGCTCTGAGACATGCTGGCTACACTACAGCACATTTGAAGTCTTACAGAGATGAGCCAGGGGGTCCCGAGGAAAAAAGGGCCAACAGAGAAACACCAGTGAAATACCTCAAAGGAATTAAGGGGTGTTCCTCTAAGAAGGTGACACGGCCAACAGCCCAGATGAAGTGCCTCTACACTGATGCACACAGCATGGGAAACAAACAGGAGGAGCTGGAAGCCACCATGCTGCTAGAAAGTTACGACTTTGTTGCCACTACTGAAACTTGGTGGAACAGATCCCATGACTGGAGTGGAGCTATCCGCGGCTACAGGTTGTTCAAAAGAGATAGGCAAGGAAGAAGGGGCAGAGACATTACCCTCTACATCAAGAAGTGGATAGAATGTGAAGAGCAGTCTCTGAAGAATAGCCACAAGCAGGTTGAAAGCCTATGGGTAAGAATCAGAGACTGAGGTAAAAAAATGAATCCTGTGCCTGGTGTCTACTAAAGGCTGCTTGATCAAGGGGCTACTATTAACAAAGCCTTCTGCTTCCAGCTCCAGGAGGCATCAGACTGTCAGGTTTAAATCCTGCTGGGGGACTTCAACCACCCCGATATCTGCTGGAAAAGTAGCACAGCAAGCTCTAGGCAATCCAAGAGACTCCTGGAGTGCATTGAGGACAACTTGTTAAGCCGGGTAATAGACACTCCTACCAGAGGCGATGTGATACTGGACCTGTTGGTCACGAATGCAGCCTGGGCTGCAATAACCATGCATTGGTGGAGTTCACAGTTCTGAGGGATACGGGTGAGGTGAAGAGTAAAGTCAGGACCCTGAATTTTAGGAAAGCAAATTTCCGGCTCTTCAAGGAGTTAGTCACTAAGTCCCCCCAGAAAATTGCCCTCAGGGACAAGGGAGCAAAGCAGAGCTGGAAGATCTTTAAAAGCGCTCTCCAGAGAGCACAAGAGCTCTTGATCCCCAGGTATAAGAAATCAGACAAGGAAAGCAAGAGACCAGCATGGCTGAGTTGAGACCAGCTGGTCAAACTAAAGGGTGAGAAGCAAATGCACAGGCAGTGGAAGCAAGGATAGGTATCCTTGAAACAGTATAGAGATGCTGCACAGATGTGCATGGATGGAGTCAGAAATGTCAAGGTGCAGCTGGAGATGAACTTGGCAAGGGATACATGGAGCACTGGAACAGGCTGCCCAGGGAGGTGGTGGAGTCTCCTTCTCTGGAGATATTCAAGACCCACCTGAACAAGGTCCTGTGCAGCCTGCTGTAGGTGACCCTGCTTCAGCAGGGGGGTTGGACCAGATGACCCACAGAGGTCCCTTCCAACCCCAAATATTCTGTGATTCTGTGATTCTGTAATAACAAAAAGGGCTTCTATAGGTGTGTCAACCAGAAAAGGAAGGTTGAAGAAAGCACACCCTCCCCAATGAATAAGAAAAGCAACCACGTATCAACAGACAAGGAAAAAGCTGAGATACTCAAATACATTTTTGCTTCAGTCTTCTTTGATAACCTGTCTTCCCACACTTCTCAAGTAGATGGACCTCAAGGCAGGGATGGGGGGAGCAAATTCACTCCCACTGTAAGAGAAGATCAGATTCATAACCACCTGAGGAACCTGAAGATACGTAAGTATATGGGACCTGATAAGCTGCATCCCAGAGTCCTGAGGGAATTGGCTGATGTAGTTGCCAAACAACTCTCCACGATATTGGAAAAGTCATGGCAGTCAGGTGAATTCCCAGTTGATTGGAAAAATAGAAACATTGCACCCGTTTTTAAAAAAGATAGAAAGGGGAACCCTGGGAGCTGCCAACCTGTCAGCCTCACCTCTGTGCCTGGTAAGATCATGGAACAGATCCTCCTAGAAGCTATGCTAAGGCACACGGATGACAGGGAGGTGATTTGAGACAGCCAGCATGGCTTCAACACGGGCAAGTCCTGCCTGAATAACCCTGTCACCTTCTGTGATGCAGTGACTACATCAGAGAACAAGTGAAAAGCTGCAGATGTTGTCTACCCTGACTAGTAAGGCCTTTGACATGGTTCCCCACAACATTCTTCTCTCTAAATTGGGGAGATAAGAATTTGATGGGTGGGCTGTTTAGAGGATTAGGAATTGATTGGATGGTCACATCCAGAAGGTAACGGTCGATGGCTTAATGTCCAAATGAAGACTGGTGACAAGCGGTGTCCCTCAGGGGTCTCGAATGGGACAAGCATTGTTTAATATCTTAATCAATGACATAGTGGGATCGAGTGCACCCTCAGCAAGTTTACAGATGACACCAAGCTGAGTGGTGAAGTTGACATGCCTGAGGGTTGGGATTCAATCCAGAAGAACCTGGATAAGCTGGAGAGGTAGACCTGTGTGAACCTCGTGAGGTTCAATAGGGCCAAGTGCAAGGACCTTCACCTTGGTCAGGGCAGCCCCCGGTATCAACACAGGCTGGGGCATAAGGGGATTGAAAGCAGCCCTGAGGAGGAGGACTTGGGGGATACAGGTAGATGCCAAGTACTGGACATGAGTCAGCAATGTGCACTTGCAACCTGGAAATCCAACCATATCCTGGGCTGCATGAGAAGGAGGATGGCCAGCAGGTCAACGAGGGTGATTCTGCCCCTCTACTCCACCTGGTGTAGTGCATCCAGCTCTGGAGCCCCCAGCACAGGAATGGCATGGACCTGTTGGAGGATGTCCAGAGGAGGGCCACGCAAAAGATCAGAGGTCTGAAACACCTCTCCTATGAGGAAAGACTGAGAGTTGGGATTGTTCAGCCTGGAGAAGAGGAGGCTCCAGGGAGACCTTACTGCAGCCTTTCTGTACTTAAAGGGGGCTTACAAGAAAGATGGGAATAAAATTCTTAGCAGTGCCTGTTGTGACAGGAGAAGGGATAATGGTTTTAAACTAAAGGAGGGTATATATAGGGAAGAAATTTTTTATGATGAGGGAAGTGAAACACTGGAAGAGGTAGCCCAGAGATGTGGCAGATGCCCCATTCCTGGAAACATTCAAGGTCAGGTTGGATGGGGCTCTGAGCAACCTCATCTAGTCGAAGATGTACCTATTCATCTCAGGGGGTTTGGAATAGATGGCCTTTAAAGGTCCCTTCCAACCCACACTATTCTAGGATTCTATGATTGGAATGACCGTTTGAAAAAAGTATGGCTAGGTGTTTCAAATAGCTCAGTGTTTTATAGCACATAATAAAATAATGTGCTAATAAAATCAGAATAAAAAAAATATTGTGTTAATGATATGCTCAGAAAATCTGAAAATCAGACTTCATCCTGTATGAGCCTGGGAACCAGGAAGGAAGAAATGGAGTGGGTGCTCATGATTCTTTGTTTTATCTTATCCTCATGTTTAAATTCTCTCACATAAACGAATTATGTTGTATATTCAGCTGTCATTCGAACACTCATGGGACCTCTCTTCCCTTTTCATTGTTCTCCGATCAATGTTTTCACTGTCTTTGTCACCTCTTATTCCTTTCCTCCTGCTCTAGTTTCTCATCTTTGTTCTCCTATTTAAATTCACGTCCTTCTGCCCAACAGCACAATCCCTCTTCCACATGGTCTAGCTTTTTGCTTAACACTCTCCATTTGAGTGAAGAAGATCTCTTTTCTGTGCTCTCTGGTCCAGGGAATATTGAGAATCCAGAACAGATAGTTTCCTTGCTACGTTTTCCAATATTTAGCACCAAGGATGCTCATGATTTGTAAGACTAGCTTGGAAATAGCTTTAAATTTACTTTGGATTTTTCACGATATATTGGAGAAGTTTATGACAGAAAAAAAATTTAGAAAGATTTAATATCTGGCACTGCTGTGAAGAGCTGCAGCTAACTTTTGTTGTTTCTCTCAACCTACACTCAAAGTCTACTTTCTCAAACACTTTCTTCTCAAAGAGGAATGGCTTTTTTAGAAGATGCATATCTTACTCTTTAGGACAAAGACATGTTTCTAGAAAAATGTGGAAGTGTGGATGAGCAGAAATGCTATGAAATGTAACACATTGTTAAATGGGAGAAGGGGAGAGAATGCAGTGCAAGAATACACTTAAGTTAGTTTTACGTAAACAAGAAATCAAGCAAAAACATTTAAGGAATTGCTTTACTATATCAGCATTTTATATTGGCCAGAAATGCTATGTAAGGAATTCTTTACCTTTGTCAAAGGAATTACAAATATAATTTTGCATGGATTTCACAAGACTGATTTGTAATAACATTAGAAAATGGATAGTTCTTACCTTAATTTAATGTTCAGTACAAAGGAATTTGCAGAATTTCTATATTAAGAAATAACACCCATTTAAATAGAATTCATACCACTTATACTTTTTTTCAAACCCCAGTATGCCGGCAATATAACACAGCAGAAAGGAAAGAGTCTAGGAGGCTCCTGGATTGTGTGGATTACCACTTCCTCACACAGCTGATAAGTGAGTCTAGCAGGGGAGGTGCCTCACTTGACCTGCTGTTTACACACAGAGAACGACTGGTGGAAGATGTGGTGGTCAGAGGCTGTCTTGGGCTTAGTGACCATGAAATGACAGAGTTCTTGGTTCAAGGTGAATTAAGAAGGTGATCAGCGAAACCGCCACCACGGACCTCTGGAGGGCAGACTTTGGCCTGTTCAGGATCCTGGTCGAGAGCGTCATTGGGAGAGAGTGCTGAAGGGCAAAGGGGTCCAGGCAGGCTGGATGTTCTTAAAGAACCAAGTCTTAAAGGCACAGAGCAGGCTGTCCTCATATGCCACAAGACAAAACGGCAGGGAATATGACCGGCCTGGCTGAAGAGCGAGATTTGCTGGGGCTCAGGAAAAAGAGGACAGTTTACAACTTCTGTAGGAAGGGGCAGGTGACTCAAGAAGAGCACATGGATCTCATTAGGTCACGCAGAGAGAAAATTAGAAAGGCAAAAGTCCAGCTAGAACTCAGTCTGGTCACTATGGTAAGGGATAACAAAAAATTTTTTTACAAATACATTAACAACAAAAAGGAGGCCAAGGAGAATCTCCATCCCTTATTGGATGCAAGGGGGAACATTGTCACCAAGGACTACGAAAATGCTGAGGTACTTAATGCTGTCTTTGCCTCAGCCTTTAATAGTCAGACCAGTTATTCCCAGGGTATTCATCCCCCTGAGCTGGAAGACCGGGATGGAGAGCAGAAGAAACCTGCAATAATCCAGGAGGAAGCAGTTAATGACCTGCTATGCCACCTGGAAAATTACAAGTCTACAGGGCCATATGGCATTCACCTGAGAGTACTGAGGGAGCTGGCGGAGGGGGTTGCAAGCTACTCTCCATCATTTATCAGCAGTCCTGGCTAATAGGGGAGGTCCCAGATGACTGGAGGCTTGCCAAAGTAATACCCGTCTACAAGAAGGGCTGGAAGGAGGATCTGGGGAACTACAGGCCTGTCAGTCTGCCCTCGGTGCTGAGGAAGATAATGGAGCGGTTCATCTTGAGTGTTATCACCAGAAATATGCAGGATAATCAGACGATCAGGCCCAGCAGCATGGGTTCATGAAAGGCAGGTACTGCTTGACCAACCTGATCTCCTGCTAGGACCAGGTGACCCACCTAGTGGATGAGGGAAAGGCTGTCGATTTTGTCTACTTGGACTTCAGTAAGGCCTTTGACATTGTCTCGCACAACACCCTCCTGGAGAAACTAGCTGCCCATGGTTTGGATGGGTGTACTCTTTGTTGGATAAAGAACTGGCTAAATGGTCGAGTGCAGAGAGTGGTGGTGAATGGAGTTAAATCCAGCTGGTGGCCGGTCACAAGTGGTGTTCCCCAGGGATCAGTTTTGGGGACTGCCTTCTTTAATATCTTAACCAATGATCTGGATGAGGGGATTGCATGCACCCTCAGTAAGTTTGCAGATGACCCCAAATTAGGTGAGAGTGTCAGCCTGCTGGAGAGTAGGAAGGGTCTGCAGGGGGATCTGGACAGCCTGGATCAATGGGCCTAGGTCAGTCGTATGAGGTTCAACAAGCCTAAGTGCTGGGTCCTGTACTTTGGTCACAACAACCCCATGAAACACTACAGGCTTGGGGAAGAGTGTCTGGAAAGCTGCCCGGCAGAAAAGGATTTTGGGGTGTTGTTTGACAGCTGGCTGAACAAGAGCCTGCAGTGTGCCCAGGTGACCAAGAAGGCCAAGAGCATCCTGGCTTGTATCAGGAATAGTGTGGCAAGCAGGACTAGGGAAGAGATTGTGTCACTGTACTGGGCGCTAGGGAGGCTGCACCTAGAATACGGCGTTCAGTTTTGGGTCCCTCAGTGCAAGCAGGACATCGAGGTGCTGGAGTGTGTCCAGAAAAGGTCAACAAAGCTGGTGAAGGGTCTAGAGAACAAATCTTAGGAGAAGCATCTGTGGAAGAAAAGAAGGTTATCAGGAGTAGTCAGCATGGATTCACCAAGGGGAAATCATGCCTGACCAATCTGATAGCTTTCTACGATGACATGACTGGCTGGGTAGACGAAGGGAGAGCTGTGGAT
>Ga0065711_1028160_pt1 | contig 43228 bp, 19 predicted proteins | sample Hoacrofraction12_FD_59098 | JGI IMG/M metagenome (GOLD analysis project Ga0065711, IMG submission 59098) | Hoatzin crop microbial communities from Cojedes, Venezuela - Epithelial fraction 12 v2 (version 2) | ecosystem: Host-associated > Birds > Digestive system > Esophagus > Crop | place... | reverse complement strand
CTGCTTCGGCGGGGGGGTTGGACTAGATGACCCACAGAGGTCCCTTCCAACCCCTACTATTCTGTGATTCTGTGATTCTGTGATTCTATGTTCATTCACATCTATGCTGTTGAGATTTTTAGAGAATCAAGTGCACTAAATTTTGACCATGCTACAGACTGTATTTGTCCTTTGTTATCCTGGCTTTCCAGCTATCACTACGAAAGCTACAAACAGTTTCTTTAGAAACTGCATGTTAGAAAGCAGTTTTTTCCTCCTCTCTATGATCACACAATCCATGGTGAACAGGACAAAACAAAGAACAGATCAAAACAAAATTGTCATTTCTGTCACGAAGAAAGCCAAGCACGGAGAATTTCAGCCACGTGGGAATTTGTTTCTTAATATACTGTATAATGATTACATAAGGAGGCTTTGATTACTGAAAAATTCAATGAAACATGCATTTCTAACAGCACTGGAATACCTAAATGATTACACAAGCCTTTCATGTTTATTCATCAAATATTTAAAATACAGCATAATAGAAAACATTTAACTCGTTTATCTGAGAGCAATTTACTATGCTCTTCTAACAAAAACTTGCTGAAGAAGATAAAGCGCCACTTTACATCCAATGCATATGATTCTTACTCGATTTTAATTAGAATTATTTGCTCAGCTTTACAAGCACAAAATTTCAAACGCAGACATTTACTGGTACAAGCATATCCATAACTGTAAAGAACACTTCTGTGAGACACATGACAGAGGAAGAAAAATCTGTTCCAATACATTGAAAGTGTTCCATTTTCAATCTCCTAGAATACACACACCAAAATTTTAAAAGAAAAATCATTTCAAAACTGTTTTTAAGTGCCTGCTTTCATAACACAAAAGAAAGAGCAGACTTACCACTGTTCCATATGCATTTCTTTCCATCCTTTCAATCCTTAATGAATCTAAATATATTAAATATGATGCAGCAATATTTTTGCCACTGGAGGACTAGATTTTAAATATAACGTACCTTCTGTTTTACATCAATATTTGTAAGTGCCTTTCTATGAAGGGAGACAGTTGAGAATATGAGAATAGACATGTTTGATTTTCAAGATGCTAAAAAATTAAGATAACAAATATTATAAAAATAGAAATAAAAATAATTTCAGGAAGTCACTGAATTATTCCCATTAGTATTGAACTGGGCTTTGAGAAAAATGGAAATACCTTTGTGGAGATTAAGAGGCAGAAACTACACTATAAACTTTGATTTTCTCCTTTTTTTCAACATTTAATACAGTTTCTACAGTTAATTCATTTCTATTAATGTATAATTTTGGCTGCAAGTAAAGAAGGAGGCATGAACATTTTTCCTGCAGTATAAAGACAATTACTTGTAATAGAAAGAGTATTCTAAAGCCTTATTTGACAAAAGCCCACAAAACATGAAAAATTAAACAGAAGCAGTTCACTGTTGTGATTTTTTGAGAAGTTCAGTGTATCTACGTAAAGTTAGAAATACTTCTGCACCAACAAGAGAGGCATCCATTTGGGGGATTATTTTCCAGATAAAGAAACTATCAAAAATGAGTCCAGTAGGCAAAAATGGAGCTTTCCATACTAGAAAAAAACATCTTCTTAAGTCTTCTGCTTTTTTTCATCTGCAGAAACTGCCTCTCACTTTTAAACCACCCATCAACTATGGGTAAACACATGAACTATTCTGTGTATAATCATGATAAAGTAGCTACAGTGGAAGGCAAACACATCACTGTTCTCTTGAGTGTCAGTTCCCCTTTGGTACATTTTAGAGTTTGTGCTGGTGTGATGTGACTAACCAATCATTCACCTGACAAAAAACGGAAATCACCAACAAGAACAGACAAATCTTATCCTCTGAGTCACCCAAACATTCCCAAGTTGCTGTATTTAGTACAAGGAAATCCTTCACGCTTGCAGTGCCCGGGCTGCCGGGTGCAGCAGCCACCCCTCCTGACGAGCTGCTCCTCCGGTGCCTTGTGCAGGGGATGCCTGGTCAAAGACACTGGGAGGGAAAGCAGCTCGACCCTTTGAAAGGACAGAAGCATATTCTTCAACCTGAGGTCATGTTTTCATAGCTAGGTTGCTCCTCACTGGCTAAAGAAACATGGTGCCATGCTCTTCTTCCTCTATTCACTGCAGCATGCGTATTTCAGAGGAAAGCGCCCCGGCCTTCTATACTAGGTATGTGCCCCTTCAACCCTAAAAGTTGCCATTAGAAATGACAGGGTAGTGCAATAACCACCTTGCATTTGTTTGACTATTCCGATGTGGTCATGATGGAGCAATGAAGGAGATCTATGAATATGCATATACAAAGTACTCCTGGAAAAAATCATGCATTTGCAAGCTTCTTGGACAGTGCTACACAGATTGTAACAATCATGCCTGCTATTGAAATCCTTAGCTGGTTAAAATAAAATCTACAGAAAAACTTTCTCATTTACCATTTGGTTCCCTTATTTCTAAGAAATTTCTAAGGCAACCCTTTATATTTTTACAGAACACAATTGGTCTCATCACTATGCAGTTTCACAATGGTTTTCCAAAAAGTCAGCTCTTAGAGCAAACCTTTGTCTGATGTGAGGCAGCAGTAGCATTTGATTGACAGAGTAGGTAGAAAAGGAAAAGAAAATGGAAAATTAATGAACAGTAGATTACAACTTTTCCTGAAGATACAGCAATAGGGAGGAGTTTGACTCAATTAGGAAAAAAATAATAAAAGGGTAGGAGAAAAAGTAGGATGCTTACAAAGAGAGAAAGATTTTTGCAAAGCCAAATCCTCCCATCGAATTTTCAAGGGCTAGGTGCAAAAAGCAGTAAGGCTACAAATGGACTTTAAGTCTATACCTGTAACTTTCCTGGTCTTGACATTTATCCTCAATTCTCTTATAGATACACTAAGATATACCAAACCTTATTATACCCTCAGCCTCTTCAAAGAAAGATTTTATGTCAATATAAACCCAGACTTTTAAAAAATACTGAGAAAGACTTGGCAATAATGCATTAGGTGGATTCCACATGCACGTGCCCAGAGGAATAAAAACATTCCCCCCCCCCAATATCTCTAATAATGGCATTTAATAAGAATATATAGTTTGAGGCAACAGGAAAACTAAATCTATCATCAAGTATATATTTGTGAAAAAAACCACATGATTTTGAAAAGAAGTAGGAACATCTCAAATTTTATTGCAGGTATTTCTGCGTGTAGGACAGCAGTACTGTACCGTACTGCTCTATTAAGAGGTACGAGATAATAAGAGTTTCTAATTTAAGGCAATATTTCTCTACAAATCCTGCAGAGATGACAGTGAACAGAACTGAGAAAAGGAAGAATTTGAAGTGCTTTTTCTTTAAACAAAGTAGAGCACTTTCAACACTGCTTCAAGTTTTAAAGAAAAACAGCTTCCGCAGTTTCAGTGTTCAGAAGAGTGAGTGACTAAGAGCCCTCCAGTACAGGCAGAGTGCAGGTAGGTGATGTGCAAGCTTTCACATTTATCTCTGCTAATGCATTTCACATACTCTCTGCACCATTCCTAATATTCAAGCCATGGGCCTCTTCAGCAGAGATGGCAAGCCACACTAAACAGCGCGGTGGTTTTGTGATACAGATCGATGCCCACGAGCGAATGCAGAATGCTGTCACTTCAGATTTGGCTTCATAACTGAACTTGAAACACCTCTTTCATGACAGACAGTCTTCATTTCCTACTCAACCCAGTGTGATTCAGTTTTAACAAGGATACTTGCAATATCAAGAAACACACAAAGAAAAACCTTTTGCAGAGTTTCATTGATAGTGAGCATGTTTAATAGAAGATTCAAACTTCAACAGTTAAGACATGTAATTTGAAGACTAAATAATCTAGAATTGTCACTGTATAATGTATGTTCCCATATCTAAAACTGCACTTCTATCTCTACTACTCTTAAAATTATAAAATTAATATAATTATATTCTCATTAATTAAGAGAAAATTTGGGAAGTAACAAATGCAAGACCAGACTGTTGAACGTGTAATATTTCAACTGCTTTGTGCATGTCCAGTTTCTCTTTGCTCTCAGGAAACAGCATTAGAATGGTTGTTTATATCTTCAATATCACATGTGTCCATCCAAAGAAAATTATGCCTACCTGCTGGTCGTTAAGATTAACAACAACAGCATTTGTTAAGCCTCTAACCCTAGTTGGTACACGAAGTCTCTGCTTTGAAGCTTCTTCTCAAGCTTCCTGATTTCCATCTCCTCCTAAAGGTAAGGGGAATCTGTGAAGGGATGATGCAGACACCAGATAAAGAACATTGCTCCTGTTCTCTTCTTCCAGCACTTCTCCATATACGGATCAAAAGCAGGTGGCCCAACTCACTACATGTCATACCAGAACATTACAACAGCGTTAACCTCAAGATCTTGTTGCATTAATACAAACACAATGCCATCATACAAGATGCAAACATTTCCAAATCCACTTTACAAAGTCGGTGTAGTAAGACTTTAAGCTACAGGTGTAACTGCATTAAACCAACACAAATTAGATGTAGATGCGGCAACAGAAGAACCAAATTTGGAAAAAAGCAGACAAAAGCCTCATCATAGCTACATGTTACAGTACTTGACTAAAAACATAGCCACTCTTGCTCTGCACAATGAAGTTCAGAACGCTTGCTGCAGGGCACAAGTATATATATTCTAAACAAAGAACAGAAAGACTGCTGCCTCCCTTAGTCACTCGGCATTCCTGCCTCTTAATTTAACACAATTTCATCTATTCTGTATTTTCTGCAGGTTTGTCATGTGGTGGTGGTACCTAACTTGTGCTAAGCAGTAGCTTCAAACAGAACGAATCCAGCTTCTGCTTTACAACTTGCTAGACCAAACAGGGCAAACCTGCTTGCTTATAGGGAAGATAAGAATAGCATGCCTGTGCAAAAGTGGTACAGAGGTAATATCTTCACAGCATATGAGCCTCTAGTTCTGATTTTCTTGGACAATGACTTAAAGAACAGGTGCAGCCCCAGCATTATGACAAAATGCAACTATCTAAGATCTTAAAGACAGTGCAGCTGAAGCCAGTGAAACAAATTTTGCTAACGGCAATATGGGAAGAAAATCTTTGTGATGTAGAAACAGATGTCACTGTACATTTTTCAGAATATGGCATTACCCACTTCTTTGTATGCATGGCTTCACGGGATATATTTAAATTATATTTCATAAACACACGTTATTAACTTCTTTATTCCAACTATATAAAATAGGAATAGCGTAGTCTTTATTAAAAGTTTCTATTTACAGTAACCAATCACCCTAACTTAGGATGACTAGCCAAAACAAAAAAAATTGTGTTTCATTATATTAAAAAGCCTCAATTACAGAAAGCCTGCCACAGCCAAGATATAATTATGACCAATATCAGACAGAGATGCATCAAAAGTGAAAAGTGCAGTTAGAACATTCACTATATCAAGCACAGTGAATGTGATACCAGCTGCACAGTACTTTAATATAATTAAACTACACTTCTTATATAATGTAAGTTAAATGACATGCAAGAGTGAAGTTAACTATCTGCTTTCTGGTACAGGAATGCAGCCACTGAAGGGTTATTTTAAAATCTTTTTTTAAAAAAAGCAGCACAGGTAGCATGTCAGCAGTACCAAAAAAAATTCTGGTTGTCTCTCACTGTGGAGCATTCCATTTCACTTTAGCATGATGATCTGTGTGCACAAACTGATCAGTATCTAATTATCTTTGTAATACAGAAAAAATCCAGTGGGTTTGAAAAGTAGACCTAATTCTCTTGTATAGAGCAGGTTTAGGCAAAAAACAAGAAAATGCTTTACCCTGTGATGTACCCACTGCCCTTTCCCCACTTTCTCTACACTCTTTTCTTTGTGGCAGTAAAATCCTGCAGAGTTTAATCAATGCACAGAAATAACTTCCTTAGTTTCATGTTAATTACAAGAGAAATAAGAAAAGAACATGTTTGTGACTAGGGATGTTAGCTAATTTGAACTGGTTAACTGAAGTAACCAAGAGCAGTATAGCCCTGACATTGTGGGAATTCTTATTACTGTAGCTTTTTGCTCAATTTCTGCAAAATATTTTGCAGTCAGATCCAAGGTTTATTCTGCCATAAATGCTCACTTGTATGAGCTGGTCTGGAAGCATGGCCTAGAATAGCAGAGCGTACCTAACAGACTTGGATTCCCCTCCACCCCCAAGTGTGTATCTGTCTGTCTGGAGGAATGGTGGGGCTACGTGTTGCAGCCACAAGCTGTGGCAGCAGTTTTTGAGGAACAAGAAAGCCAGCTTTATTCTAGCCTGGATAATCAGAACTGTGAAGCCACAGCATTTTGAACAGGCCTACTTCCAAAGGGACACGTCCTACTTCTTGGGTCATGAAGCAAGCACTGATGTCTGCGCAGCTGCAGCTATGCCAGTAATGGTATCAAGCTATACCTCATTTAAATCTGACTTTTATGAAGCTATATACACCTCTAGACTCAAAAACATCATCTGAATTAACAGAAAAGTTGCAATAGATTCCAATTACAGGAAAGAAAGTCATTAGTTTTATCATTGCTGATATTCTAGGATGTAAACAGAAGTCCAAATATTGCTGCAAATGAAGTAACAACCTGTGTGGCCCAGGGCCATTCACGCATGCTGCAGTCTACCTTGATTTAAGTTTTACAGCTCATTTAATTTTTTCTTTCCTACGTCCACTTTTAAAACAGATGAATATTAAAAAAGCCTAAATTTATGTAAACCAGAGATGGGATTAACATTTTCCCTTACAAAGAAGGTACTATAAACTATAGATCTAGAATGTTTTACAGAGGAACTACATAACTGCTATGACAAAATAGAAAGGTCTTCTCTCTTCCGACTTATGAGCTATGTTAATGGGATTCCCTGGGAGAGACTCTAGTCCTGTACTAAAATTGTAAGGAACAGTTAGAAAAAATTCTTAAAAGTTGCATAAACATATCAAATTATATTCATTCTCTAGGCTAGATCTTGTCCTGTATAAGAGGCAGTATAGAGGTCTGCAACTAGAAGAATAGTAGCACACGGGTAGCTCTATGAATCAAGTCCATTTTTTTTCACTTACTGATAGGATATTATTTTCCATCTTCTATCAGTCACAATAGAAACTGGAAGGGAAGGGACAAAGTCAAACTGCTTTCACTCAATTGCTGTATCCGTCCACTGGTGACAACTCTATTGTATCTATCGAGCAGATCCCATTTTAAGCCCCTGTAGTCTAAACCATAACCAAAAATTTAAACATACACATTGTGAGAATGTGCACACGTGCCCCTTCCCCAGTTATTCTTATACAGAAAAAAAACCCCTCAGTCTATAAACTGAAAGAAATCCAGATTCTATGTCGAAAATACTCCACACATTCCCATTAAAGAACACAATAAGGAGACAGATTCAACCTGTTTCCTCACAAAGGTCCAAAATTTAAACCAAGTATTTTCCACCTGCAAAAAATTAGAAGTCCTCTAAACATATAAGTTCACCTATGTAAGCAGTTCAAAGACAGTCTGAAGTTCTAAGTTATGCCTTTAATTTCCTTCTTATAGATAATGAATGCATATAAAGTCATAACATGAGCTTGCACGGTCTTTAATCATACTGCAGGCCAATTACAGGTACGTAAAGAGCAATTCAGCTAATTAAATACTGGTGTCAAGGGCCATTTTTGATGCCCAAAAGAAAACTATCAGCTGGACTCCAGCTGCCAGAGAAGAAAAACACAGATCTCCCACAGGTCCCATGATACCTTCTAGCTCTGTAAGGACGTCTTAGATCACCTGCAGTACATAAAATGGCACTCAAGGTCTATATTTGGCATTTAAATCACTCAGATTGTCCCATTGACCTCCATATACCATCTCAAGTGAGTAATTGTTTCTCAGCGTAAGAAGCTGACAGTGTAACCAAAAACATACAACACTACAACCCAAAATAAATCACCTTTAACAGTGTCACAGAAGATTTTGGACCCTTACAAATCAATAACAGCAGCAGCCACTGGAGAGCTGTGGGTATCACCATGCAAGAGATTAAAATAAAATATGATTATCTCAAACATCAGGCTAGAGGCTCTATTATAATCATTCTGGTTTAGGCATATAAGTAAAATACTACCAGAAACATTTCTGAAAAATTATTCACCGTGGTGTTATCTCACTCTATTCCATATGTTCTCTGCCATCAAAAGTAATCTTTTATTTGCCAGGAATACCTGTGCTGATTTGTGTAAACAATTAAACAATTGCAAATGGTCCATCTTAAGTGCATGGTTGTCTTTCTCTATTCTCTAATATAACAACAAAAAACCCAGTATATTTTAGGTATAAGAGAAAAAAAAAATTTCTACATAAACCTTTTTCCCCAACTTGCAAACTTGCTGAAGAGAGCGAAAGAACAACAAGGCAAGAAACTTAACCTTCAGTAAGATTTATGCAAGAAACAAAGCAAAACACTTACCGTGTCTTGAGATTTATCCTTGACATCATAGACTGTTAGTTTTATTTTTGTCTCCTCATAGATGGGGTATTCCGGTGGGAATGTCACACCAGTCAGAAACAGTGGATCTCTTGTACCCTGTGTAACATGAGTAAAAACTCGGTAAGGTAACAGCTGTGCAGTGTGTAGTATGCCCCTATGGAGATACAGAAACTGTGGGCTCTTTAAAAGAAGTTAGCTTTCTACAGCAGAGAGATGTGAACACCTAAGTATGATCCAGTCCACAAGAAAACCAGAGAACTTCAAAATATCCTCAGGAAAGTTTCAGAAAACTTTCTGGGAAGTTCTTTAAGTGGAAAACATATTAAGTGCTTCTGAAACAGAGCCTAGCAACATGCCTTTCAACAGCCCAGCCAGCAGCTATCAGTATCAGGAATACAACCTGTAATAAACAACCCCTTTCCTTCTCCCATGATACTTTTTGAAAGTACTGCAATTTTTTACTAGATTAAATGACCTAAAGATATATCTTACACACACACATGCAAAAGAGATCTTCATTAAGTCACAATAAAATGTCTATAGACATGCTATAGACACCCATTCCTATGCTTTGTAACATTATGATTATATTTAAGGGCTGTACACTGAAGTAACTATATCATAGCTTCAGATACACAAACTATTAAATGAATCATATAAAGTGTTGTTTATAATTTCTTAATGTTTAATTATACTTCATTTCCAAAGATTACCAGGCTAGTATCCTTAAATTTTTTCTGAACTACAATAAAGGATCTTACATGCTAAGTGTAGTTTCTTTTGAAGAAAATAACTTTTCTGTGCCTTTGCCTTCCCCTCCCCCAAAGTTTAACTATGAAGCTGAGAGCCTTGACACAACAAATTCAGGGATTTATTCAGACCTAGGACATCGTGTTAGGAAATGCATCAACTTCTAGAAAAAAAAAAATACATATATACATCTATTCCATATTCTGCACGACATCATTCCAAACAGCCTGCAATGAAACATCCTGATCAGATACAGGATATTTGAATTAAGCAGTTTCAGGATGGTTGATGGCTGAAACCATAACAGTTTAACTAGCAGATTGTTGAAACTGATAACACAAATAGCTCATTAAATATTCTCAAGGTATCTAACAGCTAAAACAAGCCTTTGGTAAAATCATGTGTATGTTTACAATAAGACTTCCCTGTAATTAGTGAGTGCCTCCAGTAAGTTAAGCAAGCTACACCTACATTGCACGCTCACACTTAATTTTCTCTGTGAACCGTTTTTGCTGTTTCTGACTGATGCTTACGGGGCAAAGCAAAGCCTAGCAAAGCAGCCTCACACAACTTCTGTTGTAATAGGTGATGCAAGTGACTATTTTATATAAGGTCACCAATGTTACATACACATGCTCTTTTCCCTAATTATAGAAGTAGGCTAACATTTCTCAAATTGCAAAAGCATCGACTTTCACATGGAAAAAACAGAACAAAAAGACTATAGGATAATAGACCATATAATAAAACATATGTTCTTCTGTAATTTAAAAATACTTTACAGACACTGTATTCTTAATTTAGTTTTACTTTGCATTGCCTTGCCCTTTCATGAGAGCGACTATTCCCTGTTTCATTCTAGACCTATGTCTGGAAGACCGGAGTATTCTCCATGCCTCTACTTGGAACAACAGAGCTTTCATGAGAAGCCAAGTTTGTTTCTAACTGTTTATCCTGGTTAAATGCCAAGAACTACAGAACGCTCTTAGGTATGCTTTGCTAACTGCCAGAGCGCACTTGTCTTACCTAAGACTACGCACTAACTTGTTTTAATTCTCATTCACTTTCTATGGAAGAAATGAGCAATTCATTAACCAACATGTTAATTGTATAAGAAAGACTCTCACCTCCACGATTTCAGTGCTTGAATACCTCGTCAAAATGTGCTGTGCTGGATGTACCACTGAGACTTGTATAAAGGTATTCAGCTTCCGATCACGGGTAGCAGCTACTAGATCCTTGCATGCTGGAGACAGTACAAAATAAAAATAAAATACTCAGAAGAAAACTCTGGGAAAATGCTGTCACAGGCACAGGACAAAGCACACTACACTCCGGCTCCAGACTAAATCTCTAGAGACAAGCCGATTTAACAGAGGAAGTCCCTTGGAAGTAACTTACAGAAATAGGAAGTCACATGCTGCAGAACTGAACTGAGATTTCGTTTCCACTAAAAATACTTGCAGCTTCTGCAAAGCTCCCTGCCAGAGGCTCAACAGCTCCAGTATATGAATGTGCGTGCGCATACACACACACTTCCACACACTGCAACAGTAGGTAATTTTACATAAGCACTCAAAATTTGCCACAAAATCTCTCATAGCAGCCTAACTCGATCATCTCTTTTGTGATGATTTTCACCATTTTAAAGACATTCTAAACCAGCTAAGTGCCATCTGTGATTAGGTGAGATTATATAGTCTTTTTATAGTCTACATTAAGAACTTTTTAGTAGAATTTATAGAATAAAAATCTACATACCTAAAAGCAGACAGCAAAATAACCAATTCTCTTGTCAGTGACTGGCATATAAATGAGAAGAATAATTGTATTCTGGCTATGTGACATAATTATTAAAACTCATTTTATCTAATAAATGACAAGACATTCAGTTCTTGTTTAATGATTCATTTTTATCTTGGGCTTACAGTCATGCAGGAGACTGAGTTTGCTCTTTAGACTAACACACCTCACGCCTTTTAACCTAAAGGATGAAAGCACCAAAGAAAAAAGAAGCGGAGGAAAGAAACAAATGCACCATTAGCTGCTCTGCAGAGGGGATGTGGAGTAATGGGGCATGCATTTGCTTAAAAGCAAAATTCATCCACCTTACAGTCTTCAAACAGGGATATGAAACAGTGAATACTGTGATAGGATCTACCCAGTGTTTCTGCAGTACATCAAACTACACTGGGATTTTAGCAGCCTGGGGGAAGAAAAGAAAAGCCTATGGTTTCAGAGAGACTAACTGTCAAGAAAGAGCTGAGGACATTTTCTAGGAGTCACTGCCAAATGCGAGCTTCCTCAAGTGCAGCCGACCTTTAACATTTTTAAAGGTGAGTCAGATTATCCTCACAGCAAGCAAACCTGGTCTGATGAGAAGCGAAGGCAAGGAAAGCTCTGATAAACATAAAAGGCCAACTCAGCTTGGTTTACGCTTTTTTTTTTTTTTTTAATTTCTCCTTGGACCTGCTGCTTGAGGAAATAAAAGGAAAATTGGCTGAATATTTTTTACCACACTTCCGTAACAGTTAAAATGGAACAAGGAAACAGTTACATCTGATCTTCACAGAACATTTTGAAGATTTTGCTTTAGCCCAAATTGCCAATGAAACCTCTCGGTAAACAGTCTCCAACTGACCCTATCATAAGTTGGTGATAAAGTGGGATAAGAATAAAGGTTTGTGCAGGATGAAGTCTTTATGAAACAGCTGGTATAACAGCACCAGACTCAAATAGCAAGTTGCCAGCAATTCCTTGCTACTAAGGCCCACCACATTATTGAAATGACTCTAAATATTAGCACTACTTGATATGATCTGAAGAATTATGAGTCCATTTACTGAAAAGCAGCCAGCAAAGCGCAAAAGGTTAGCTAGACATCTGCCTATTGGAACTATATCCTCGCTAAGGCTGACCACAGATGTAGTATCAGATTATTGAAATTTCCAGACACAGGCATGTCCCCCCGCAAACCCTCATCTTCCACCACCACCCAATCCCTGAATGTTCTACTCCATAATAATGTTTTTTAGAATATAGCACACCAAAGCACAGTTTCAGAAGAATGGCACAGAGCTCATGTTCACCACGAGAAGCTGGAACACTGAAAGATATAGCGAAAATTTTTACACCCACCACAAAGGAAGACTAGCCAGCTCACAATTCAATTCAGCCTCCAAAGATGACAGGAATAAACCAGAAAGGAAAAGCAGAAAGAGACAGAAACTTACAAAAATCAGAAATAAATCCCCCCAAAACCCCACCAGTGACTCTGGCAGGAACCCTACAACTGAATTCTTGTAAACAGTACTAGTGCATGATGAATGGAGGCAAATCCCCCATAAACAACGGTTTGATTTACTTGTGGGATGTCTCAAATACATTAACTAGATGTGATCTGTTCTTGTAGCAGCCAGGAGCACAGCCACAGGTTGTTATCCTATTGATAAACCTTTAACAATAGGAGGAAGATTTGCACTAAGTGGTCACCACCTTGGTGATATCTGAGCATAAGAGACAATTTCTGTGACACTAGGGCAATCCAGTCATTTGATCATTTTCCTGTAAAAAGGCAGCTTAGCAACATGATTTTGAATCTCACTAGGTAGAGCTCACACAAAGATAATTAATCTGCATATGTCCAATGGGAAGGATCAGCACAAAGTACCAGAACTCTTTGGGAGATCCCAATGTGGAAGGATAAATGGAATAAAACGAAACCTGCGTCTACTTAAACGACAGAGTTATTTGTCTCTGTTGCGACATTGGGCTACTGCTGTTCACAGCTACCCTTTTTGTCAGAGAGGATATTCAATAAGGTTGTCACTGGCAGAGAAATGAAGATCTAGTGTGACACAGAATTTGTCAGTTTGAGCCACAGTGCATTACTTTCCTTAAAAACAGCCCAGCTGAAATATTTAAAAACACATAAGGACTGCTTGTAAGCTGATGCCAAAGAACAGAAGTTTGCTATATCCTATTCACAGCCTGGAAAGTTCCACAGTCCCACACTACATTGTTGCCCTTTGAACTATTTTACTAGCAGTATCTCTGAAAACCTTAAGTCTTCCCAAAGGAACAGTCAACAATCTTTGGACAAAGTGAAACATTACATGGCTTTGAAAGTGAAATACCAGCTATATGTTATACATTTAAAATACACCTGCTGGGCATTATTGACATACTACTCAAAGAATTTGATGAAAATACAAACATGAAGGGCATGTTAAAGCTGTTTTCTTATCTGCAAATGTAACACAGCAAAAGCAGGTAACAACACATGTACACTTTCCATTATAACCTATACCCAAGCAGACCATATACATAGGCCACTTTACTTTTCAATACTTCACTTGCTTGAATTAATTCTGGAAAAACTCATCAACAAAACTCAGTGAACTGAAGCAACAACTTGTACGTACATGCCAAAAATATATGAATCTACTCATTGTGACTATTGACTCAGTGTGTAAAAGCCCGAGTCATCCATTCCCCTGGTGATCCCACCTCTGCCAAGCCTATCAGTATACAACAAATGTTTAAGGAAGAACTGCGTTACAGCTCAGCGTTGTTTGGGAAGGAAGCCAAAGACTAGCCCAAAAAATGAGAAATGGCATTGAAATTGCAATGATTATTTTTATTAGTGGGAGAAATTGCAGCACATTGGTGAATGTCTTCCCAGACTATGGATTCACACAATGTGTGTATTAGACTACATGGCGGTTTGAGAAACAGCTTTTTCTCTAACTAGTGACAGAAACTCCATTTCCCACAGCTTCATTCCTTCCTATTTTCCAAACCAAAACAGATTCCAAGGGGCTGGCAAGGGACAGGAATTAACCACCATAGCCCTGCTGTCTCCAGGGCACACTATTTTGTATGTTGTCAGAACAGAAAATTAGTAGTATCTGCAGACAAGGGGCATGGGAGAAGCCTGTGTGTCTCACATACATATACATGTGAACACAACGTTAAAATTTTTTTTCGTTTCATTAGCATTGCAGCAGCATTATTATCCCAAAGCAACTTAGTTTATAAATAATAATGTACAAGCTGTCTTGCTAGACTAATTACTGAGGTGTAGCTATTCCTTAGCAGGCAAAAGGACACATTAAATAACAGAACACTACATTCAGACCTGTGCTACATGCAGAACACTAAACAGTACACAGTTTTCTCTCCTCCACCCTGGGGGGTGTTGAGGAGGGTAGGGAGGTGTAAGAGAAGATAGTGCACATCACTGCTGCTTCTGCCTCTGCTGAACACACAGCACTAAGCAAGCTTGCTGAAAAGAGTACCGTCAGGCAGGCACACACAGAGGTTTAGGAATAATCCAACTTCAGAACATACAGGAAAGCTTTGGCCATACTTTTGAATTAGGAGCGCAAAAGCAACAGAGAGGGATGAGAACAAGACAACGATGTGTTCTCTACATGGCAAAACATGCCTGAAAGCAAAAAAAGCCAAATGTTTGAGGACTGGTGTTAATGAGCAGCCCTCCAGCTGGTGAGAATGGTGTTAACGAGCTGCCCTAAAGCTAATGCTCCATAATAAATATTATTAATTGGTTTATCATAAATACTACTAATTAGTTGTCTCATTTGTGTGACAGCAGGAATGCTTCAGTTTTCTGGTGTGTGAAGGACACCTCTACCTAAGGGCCAAAAGAACACAGAATTTACTCCCACAACAATCTGCAGTGCAGACTACCAGTAAAATTCACCGTACAACACTAAATATCAAAGGATGCAGCCACAGAAATTATAATATCCACATTATAGCAAAATGAGGGCACAGTTACATAGTCATGAAACAGGTATGAATTAGGAGGGAAACTCAGTAACAGTAGTGACTAAAACAGATGTTCAGACTTAGGCAATCTCTGCAACGAAAAGAATCACTACGGAATAGAAGACTACATTTGGACTATGTATGCAAACAAGTAGAGATGCACTGATTTTTACCTAAGAAAAGGTCCAAGATCACTGTTCCTGTCTCTGGGGATGAGAGGCTTGTATAAAAATAAAATACATATCTGTTCTCTGGAATGTACAGCTGGTTGCTAAAGTAACCTAGTTATATCTCAAGGAAATGCACATACATAACACAATTAATATCCTTGAGGGGATGTCTGTAATTGACAGCGGGAAGAAAATTTCTACCAACAGTCCAAGGAGAACGAGATGACAGGGAAGCCTTATTAGATGAAACATTAAGATAGCTCTATGACATCTCTACAAATCCAGGTTTGGGGAAAAAAACCGCCTACAACCACCATCAATACTAGCAGTACTAATTGTAAGTAATAGATTAACACACTGTCCAGAAAAACATCAATCATTAACCACTTAATCTGCAGCTAAAAGAACACTATTATTTAGGAGGCACTGAATTAAGATACACATGAGTGTTGCTGGGGGAAAATGCTGTATACTGATGGAGGGTAGGGATAAGTGGTCTTGCCCAGGAGTTTAGATGCCAGCTGCACTCATCATCCTATTTGCATGTGAAGTGAAATCCAGTTAGAATTACTACTGTGAAAATCAGAAGTGATCTATTTTAGAATAAGTTCTGCCCACCCTGGGTTTTTCAGTACTAAAGAAATTTTAGGTTTTGTGTCTTTTGTGTTTTACTGAAAGCCTCATGCTGGACTAGGGCATTAAGTAGAGCACTTTCAAACTGCATCCTTCTGCTTTCTCCAGGAAGGTAAAGTAAATGCAAAGGCTTAGACTGTAACTTTGCGTTGCCATTACCAGCAGCAATAACAACCATTTCCTGAGCGTGGGTTTCAATTCTTCTGACATGTTAGAACAGGCCTAATTCATATTGCAGCTTCGCTATTCAGCCTGGACAACCCCAGTTATTTATAGAGTTTGAGAGATGCAAGGGACTCAGGAAAGTGGCTGACTGGATCAACGTACAGCTCATAGGCATCGTATTTCCACGGCAGAAGTGAATGCATGGTTACATGTGTTAACCATCCATTCAGAGCAATTTACATTTTGGTAGTGTATTAATCCATTACTAACATTAGACTATCTGTCTACACATTCACTGCTAATGATCATGCTCCTCCAGCTTTACTTACAATTGTGTCTGACTTCTGATAACTCTGTGCTCTAGACTTCAGCTACACAATGGCAAGGAGGTCAGAGATGTGAATTTCTAGCTTTGCTGAGAAAAGCTGGCTCCTTAAGTCATGAAACAAACTGCTCTTGATCAATATTTTTAAGCAGTGCTATATTTAGTTATAAAAGTGTAATTCTCCCAAAAAAGACTGTATATATCCTTACTGAGCACACTGTGTCTCTAACGCACAGCAAACTCTGTTTTTCTGAGATGCTGTAGTAGTCTAGAGACAACAAAGCAGACCTCTTGCTGTTGCTTTAGATTCTCAGGTTATCCTCTTTACCTTCTGTCTAAAACTGTTCTGCTCATGGCACTGCCTATTAATAGTATTTGCGCTCTGACCTCAAGGTGTCTTCAGTTCTCTAGTGAGAAAAATGAGGAAAAAGAGAAAAAAAAAAAAAGATGTTTGAAGTCTTACAAAAACTTGCTATACCTTACTACACTCTAGAACATATTCATATCAAAATGGATTTTGATACTGCTATTCCAAGGCTGCAATTTATTTTGGTATTGTTGGTATTTTAGAATACCACAAAAGGCTTTAAATCTCCTGGAAACAGAGCTAAACAGCATTTTCCCCTCCACCTTTCCCCAATATTGTTATATCAGGTATCTAACAAAGAAGTAAACCTGCTGTAATTTCTTTCAGAGATGTCTCGCTATCCTGAAAATAGGAGTGGTTACAAGTTTAAGTACCAGTTGAAGAATAGAAAATGGTATACAGACTTCCCTCTTTCTTTTAACTATGAGTTTCTTTATACTGCAAGCTCATAACAAACATATAGAACCTGTAACAACTTCTTTCAGATTTTATAAATAAAATCTATGCTGCTGGTTCCCAACTTTGTCCAACTCTTCAGAAATAAAATAAATGTACAAAAATATACCCGCAATACCACAAAAAGATTATAATGAACAGAAGTGCGAAGTCGCTCTCAAAGTTTTCAGTCTGCCAAACCGGTTTTTATTGTAACAGCACACATAGCTTCCTTTGACATAAGCATTTATACACTACTATACCAGTTGTCAAGTGAAGCATTACTTGGTTTTGATCCTCAGTGGGCAGTATTACTTTACAACACTGTAGAGACAGTCTTTTTCTCTAATGTGTAAAGAAAAATCAGCTGTTGCTTAGCCTTACTCCAAAACCATGTCATCATATACATCTTTACAACATGCTTTTAGGTTTGGTGAGGAAGGAAGCTTGCCTTGCAAAATAAAGGAAGGCAGTCAAGCTACCCAGAGTCCAGCAACTACAGCTGACAACCAGCTTCAGAAAGAACTCTAAACAACCTGAAACCTTTTAGGGTGCTTCTTCGCTGCAGTACAGCTGTTTTGAGCAGCTGTAAGTGAGCTACTATGGATTCTGGGTAGAAGTCCAGCTACTGGAGCCCGGACCTCAGCAGGGATTGATCAACCCTGCTTCTTTAGCATGTCGTGCAGCCTGGACAAGTCTTCAGGGTCCCACAACTATGTTGCTATTAGCACCCAAGCTAGCTGACATTAACACTGACCTGAGCACACGTAAACAATAATGTAGTTTTAGAGGCTGTTATAAGGATATTTCTTTCACATAAACTTATCTGGAGCCAGCTCTCTAATTGATTATAAGCTAAATGACCTTATTGCCCATGAGACATTGCCAGTGAATAAACCTATTCATTTCTTCTGTAAGTGAAAATGTTACACAGTAACACAGTAAAGTTACACATTAAAGGCAGTCATGATGAAGGTGCCAGGACAAGATGCAGTAGAGGCTTATATTAAAAATAGTAACTCACAAAAGAAAAGATTGACAGTAGTTAGACTTGCAAGCGAAGTTATTGCTCAACTGTCTAACTGAACAGCCTTTCAGGTTCATTTGTCTGACAAGATTTGTGTTCCTTCTTTTACATACACCAAGGGTGGAGCCTCCAGTGAAGGGCAAGGAAGTGATGTAGTTTTGATCAGCTTTCTTAAAAAAAACCCCAACACCCAAGGGAGTACAGCAGAAAGGTTTAACCCATGTTCTACTCTCCATGCGTAGTGCTCAAAAGAGGCAGAACACAGCCTTCAAAAAAAAGGCAGGGTATTATTGAGCTGTATGATTGCACCAGTTTTTTTGCTATCTCCCCCTCCCTTCTGTTGGGATGCTAAATGCTAGCCTGATTCACAACTGATTGTCGTTTCATAGGTGCCTGTCAAATGTTGAGAATCACTAGTGAGTCTCTGCCTAAAAAGAGGGTCCTCCACAGAAAGCAGAAAACAAAGCACTAGTCCCTCCAATATGCCAGAGGTCATCTTCTAGCAAAAGAAAAAACATGCTCTGTCATGTCTAAGAGGAAACCAGACTAAAGTGTACTTCAAAGTCAAAGCAAAGAAGAGCAGACACACTTTTAACCAAAGGAGAAAATAGACTTCTGCAATCCACAACAATCACTTTTAGTCCTGTAATTATTAAACTTCCTACTTAGGAAACGCATGATAGATGCCAAGTAATCTGCATGCAAGCTGTAGTTAAAAGGAGAAGACATTCTAATATAAGTAAGACCTGTCTGAAAAGGTGGCAGTTGTGGATCAATACCTAAATTAGAGATCCAAGTAAGAGACAATGCCTTACTCCTCAGACGATTTTGAAACAGCCATTCTGACAAATAAATTCAGACTTCTTTAATAGCATGGGACCTGAATGAGGTAGCAAAGTATAACCCCTTTATAAGGAATTAAAAAAAAATATATATATCTGTATCTTTTCACATAAATGAGAATCCAGATATAATAAAAGTTCACAGATCAAGGGTTATGTCAGAGGACACATTTCAAGGAATCCATCTCCCACGAGCATTTTGCATTCGTTTACTCACACATCCTGATGAAATAACCTTTACTCCTAAGTTCTTCAAACTGTATGTCTTAACCACGAGAAGTCTGTGCGTACAGACAAACGGCCTTTAAAAAAAGTACAGGGTGACAAACACCACACTGACTGTAGCTGTTTTGACACATTTAGATGTCATTTTAAAGTAACATTTTTAAAGTGTCATATACATTTGTGTTTCCACTTTCTTCAAAATCAGCATTGAGTTCATCTCCTCATAGATACTGGCCCATAATCATTACTCTAAACTGTTCACTCACAGACTTACAAAAGGTCTGCAGCTTGCATTCCGAGACGGATCTAAAAGGGGGAGACATTAATAACTTCTACTAGGCAGTAGGGCCCAACATACTGCATGCTAAACCAGAAAGTTGTAGCCTTATACTATAAATAGACTGCCATTTCCAGCAGGAGTTTCTTCAAAGGTGAAAAACTGTTATTTACACGTTTCAATGCTGTGTTGGAAACTGCCTTAGTTATGATATGTTGACACATGTAAAGACACAGCTGACTTCTTCCCAGAGAAATAACTTGAAATAATTTCAAGTCCTTTGCACAGAGAAATGTTAGTTAAGGATTAAAAGGGGGGGGTGGGTGGAATCTTTCATTTGTCTCTGCAGAAAGACCCCCTGGGGGTCTTTGAGATTTAAATCCAGAATGACCTAGGTATTGCTGCTTTTCATCTCAATGGGAGCATGTTCAGATATCAAAGATGAAAACAGTGCTAGGCCCACTTCATTTTTCAAAGCAGTTCATGTACAATCCTACAGCAAACAATCCTCAGCTTCTTAGGTGTGAAGAATTCTGCTCTTCAAAGAATGCTAAGACCAAATTCTTCTTAACTCGTCATAATGAAATTCTATACTCATTCAATCCCTCAGAAATCAATCTTAAGTGAAACAGTATTTCAGACGAAACTGTCAGCTTTAACTTGTTTTGAACATTTGAACTATTTCAAAAGATCAGCATTTTTTAAATTTAGTTCAATTTATTTCACTTCAGTTTCATATGCCACATAACAGGAAAAAGCCACACTAAAAATATGATTTATCACAATAATTAACGTGTCCATAACTGTACTAGAAACTTTATTATCCACAGGAGGTGGGGGTAAAACAATGAAGAAAAGCATTCTGAAGCATTTTGCTTGCTTTCAGCAAAGCCCTTCCAAGCACCTCGGGTCGGTCTGCTTGTCATGCTGCATCCAATGTTGTATGGGATTTTGTGGTGCTGTATTTACTAGAATTCCAGTTTTTTCAGGGCATACAGGGGAACCTCATTTTCAAGTCAAATCTCACTGCAGGACGTGCATTTGAAAACTTTCAAAAATAAGTACATCTATAACTAACATGTTCAAAAGAGGAGGATGACTTCAGTCTTCTATTAATTAGATGTTTTGCTTTTTATGGAATTTCTCTTTCCACACAAGGACAAAAAAAGTCCATTGGGAAATGTTTTATAACATGAATTTATTACTGCAATTATTTCTACAGGCATATTTAGAGATGTATTTAACAACTGCCATTTGAAAGACAAAAGTTCAGTTAACACAGTGCAGTACCACTAGAGTCAAAGTCAAGAACTATCATGCTTTGAATTACTTTAAAGTGTTTCATTTTATATATTATCGGCCTAACAAAACAGAAAAGTTTCATGTCTTGTTTTGTCATTACCATTCCGTACAACAAGAAGCATGAACTACAGGACTACTGTAACCTGTAAATAATTTGCTTGCTTTTTGTCTCCCAAATGTTCTATACTCTTTTGCAATTATAAGGTGACTTTATCTTCAAGCAGAAAGACGCGCAAGGAAAGAGATGTGAGGAACTGTCCAGACAATTCTTCATGAAATGTTTTACAGACTGGGCTAAAGGTTAGCAAAGACCAACTGCAAAAAGTGACAGTAAAAAGTCGAGCGTAAACTCACCAGAAGACATGTCCACGAGTAGGTTTTAAAGAGAATACTCTAAGCCTCCACACACCTGCTATCTAGCTTTGGAGGTATTTAAAGTCTCCAGGTATTTAAGCTTTCAACTGTAAGAGGTCCCTGCATGCCTGCAGGTTGGCTTCTGGGCACATCCCAATTGCCTCAGCCTTGACAATGCTGAGCAGCTCTGGCCCTGTCAGCATTTGCCAGCCACACACCTATCTTGACAGTCTCTGGCTGGCAGGCAGTGGCAGGGCATAGCTGCTAGTCCACGCTCTGCAAAAACATCACTGCTGATCTCCTTCACAACAGACCCAGCAGGACAGCTGAAGGAGAAACGGTGCCAGTACCCCTTTTAATTCAATAGAGCACTGAAGCAGAAAGAGGTCAGATACAGGGCAGATCCACAGGTTTATCATTCTGCCCACCTCTAACATAGCAGGTACAAACCACAAAGAGCTGCCAATTATTACACAAGAAAGTGCATACAAGTAGACACTCCAGTCTTCCTCTCAAAGCTGTCCCACCTCGATTTATAAATAGGAAAACTTACTGGCAGCAGGTGTAGAGGGGACAAATGGACATTTCAGTCTGATGAAAAAAAGTCCTTCTACCAGAACAAGCAGTGTAGTTTTAAAGAATTTATGAAAATACAGTTTATTCTTAATAATGAAGTTGCAGAGTAGATTAACCTCTATTGCTGAACGTTCTGCAGACACTGTATGCCTTCTAAGCCTCTCTGACAAGAGCATGGTTAAGGAATTAAAAAAAAAAATAAGAAAAATCAATTACATCCTAAATAGTTAAAATGTCAGCTTCCTGGGAGGTAGGGAAATGTTGGAAGGAGGCAGCAGTGCCAGGACTGACATCTAAATCTCTGTTGTAAGTAAGGAAGTCTTATAGAGCTTTCTATAAGAACCAAGGAATAACTCATGCTTATTTGCCTTGTTGCTCTCCGTGTATAAATGTCAGCAAGAGAACTGACTCTCAGTAAGGATCTAAATAGTCCTCTTCATTCAGAGCAGTTTCCTGGATCCACAGAGGAATTGGTCATGGACTCTTTATGTACCAGGTAAGCACAAAGCCATCAGGTCATGTAAGAGCTGTACCCTGTGCACATGTTGATCACGCAATGGGAGAGTGGGCTCAGTGCCAGTCTCATCTAGGAAGCTGTTGCCCATAACAGCTCCTTCCATAGCACAAAACTGCTAGGTAAGCCCTGTTCTCCCTGTCCCAGCTCAGCCACTGAACTCACACATACCTCTGCCACTCGCTCTATTCCACCACTCTGGCACCCTGAAGACTAAAGCTGTAACAGGCTGCGTGCCTGCATACGCATCCCCCTCGCCCCCAAGCTGCACAGTAATCTAGGAGACCGATACAGGAGGCATGCCAGGGAATCTGAAGAGACTCGTTTGAGAGAATGAAGTTCAAAAATTAAACTGGAAAGAGTATATAGATTGGCAAGACAAACAGGAGAAAGTATGCACAGTAGGAGGTGTATTTTTGGGGAAAAGCAGGAAGAGAAAAATGAGGAAAAAAGAGAGCAGCAGCATGTGCCAAAAATAACTTCTCTTTAACTTCATAATCCTTAATTCTACCTTCCTGTGAACTAGCTTAAAAATACCCTAGAAACAGAAGTTTTCAGCTTCATCATAATAATTTAAAAGCCTGTCACATTCACCAGAACAACCATATATCAAAAATCAAGCATTATGCTCGGAAAAATACTAAAGGACAAATTCCAGTACCTACCGAGTTGATTGTTTGTTTGTTTTTATGTCTGTGTGAGAAAAAAATTAATAAGACAGCCCAATTTTGACAGAATTGCGTTAGATCTCTACCTACCTCTATAAACTCTTTAGTAACTCTGGAACGCTTTTGCCAAGTAACGTTCAATAAGCCTTACATGTTATCATAAAGGTTTCTGATTGCTTTGAGTATTTTACCTCAGAAACTAGAATTAGTTCAGGCAAAGCAGCAAGAGTACCCTTATAGGTAAGGAATGAAGTAGATGAACCCATGCTAAGACTGAGCTGTTGTAATTAATCTTCTTCCAGTACCCAGCCTTACTGGGGCACTGAACTAGCACCCAACCTCACAGAAAACATAACAGTTTTGAGCACAGACACAACCTTCTCCCTTTGAAAGTTTGCATAGAAGGAATTTTGCAAACATGACACAACTTCTACAAAATCCACAGCAAAATGTGAAGGAGACACAAAAATATCATTTTCAATATCAAGAAGAAACTGATTTTACTAAGAAGCCTACCAGTTTTATTTATTTAAGATGTGAAAAGGAAAGGTCCTTCCTAGTCTTACCCTCCTTTTCCCCTGGCCTTGTAAATGCAGCAGTTTGCTAACTCTGGCAAGATTTCAGAACTTGTACATTACTGACAATTTAATCCTATTATCTGCTGCATCACTCAAGAACTAAGATGATAAAACCCTGTCTCTCAAAAGGGTTAAATTAAAAAAAAACAACCACCTTTCAGCTGTTAAATAGCTTTTCAAATTCAGATATCTACAAACTCCTCTCTAAACAGATTAGCCATAGCTCCTCAAAATTTATCTCTAGATAAGTGTTTATATCAAAACATGAGAGTCACTGTGAGAATCTTTATTCTATTAGATTTATAAGTTTCCCTTAGTTGCAGCCCCAGTTTATACACATTTGTATTTACAAGGCTGTCATCTACTTTCTCCTGGTACTTCAAAGAATTTTTTTCTTAAAAGCAAAATCTTCCAGAAACAGAAGACACTTAAATTTTATCACAGAACAGAATGGAAGATAACTGCCTGAAGCCCAGCTTGCACCTGGGTTTACTAATGTTGATACCCCAAATCATCCTCACGCTGCTTACTGCTTGCATCAGTATGTCAGTGGACTCCTCTACTCCACCATACTGGAATACGCTCAATCAGTAACGGTCTGCTCCCTCATGCTGGTTCATCATGTGCTCTGACCCACTTCAGAGCAAATAAACTAACCGGTTGGTTTGACTAACTGCTACACAGCACGATGTGATGTAGAATTTTAATCTCTATAAGCTACACAGAAATTGAATTTACACAAGTCATAGCTGTTTAATGAATATCATTAAGCAGCAATGGATGCCGACAAGTTGAAAATATTTCTGTGACTACTTCCATCAAGAATTACTTCTTACTGACACAGAAAGTAAGTGGATAACTCAGAGTTAACAAAAATGAGTAATGCTATACTAGATATAATGGGCTGTGAGCAACGAAACAGATTTTCATATATATGAACCATATACATAGAATACATATCTATGTAGCTCTATATACAGATATATAGACTTGCTACAAAGAAATCTGTTTTTACATCTGTAAAGTACATTGTATTATAGAGAGAATTTTTCAGATTCTCTCAATGTGTGAGAAGGCGGCAGAACACTGACTGAACATCTTCCAGACTTTCATTACTGGGGAATTTTGAGTCCTTGCATATTCAGTGATACAATTAGTAGAGATTAATATTTAAGGTTCATGACAGCATGCTGCTTCTCTAACTGCAATGCAAATGAAGACAATCCCTACCCTAAAGGGACTACAGGATAGATTTCTGAAATTACAGTAGTGCCTACAGACACAGATATTCGAGTGAATACATGAAAAATGACCTGATCCCCACCCCCGAAGCACTGGATACTTAAGAGGCCTTGTCAGTGTCAGTCAGTGAAATAAAGCACTACAGGTGTGTGTTTTAATGGGTCATGATGAAAAGCACAACAGGAGGTTTAGGTATGTACGTAGGAGGGACTCTTGTCATCTCTCTTACAAGGAAAGACTGAGGGAGCTTATAAATATCTTACGGGTGGGTTTCAGGAAGATGAGGCCAGACTCTTTTCAGTGGTGCCCAGCGACAGGACAAGGGGCAATGGGCACAAACTGAAGCACAGGAAGTTCCACGTGAACATGAGGAAGAACTTCTTCACTTTGAGGGTATGGAACACTGGAACAGGCTGCCCAAAGGGGTTGTGGTGTCTCCTTTGCTGAAGACGCTCAAAACCCACCTGAATGTGGTCCTGTGCAGCCTGTTCTAGATGACCCTGCTTTAGCAGGGGGGTTGGACTAGACAATCCCCAGAGGTCCATTCCAATCCCTACCAGTCTCTGATTTGAAAGTCTGGCCTAATTCTCTAGGGCTCAAACCCAATATATCTGGGAAAAAAATGAACAAGGATGTGAATTGTTGAAAGGACTCTGGTTTTGAGCTTTTTGCTGTTTTCCCCCCATTGTCAGGATTTGTTTTTTCAAAATATTTTCCCTGTATACATAAAACATTCTTAAAAGAGGGTTTAATATAGTAAACACTGTAGGTTAGCAAACTGTGACGGAATAAGACATTATGCATAAAGTGAGCCAGAATATAATGAATGAAATCAGAAAGTCAAATACAAAATGCAGGCTGATGCTGTCAAATGGAATGGGACAACCTGCCGCCAGAAGGAGGCTGAATATGCTCATAACAGAAGAGTCATGCAAGACTAAAAGAAGGCAAGATTTTAAAGGGAAAACACACTAATACATTCCCTTTGTATTTTTAGTTACTTCAGTAGTGGCATTATTACAACAAAATGGCTTAAAATTAACAAGTCATAAAGGTAATATCCAGACAGTTTTGGCAATACCACTGAAAAAGACAGTCCTTGTGTCTGACAAGGTATGTGGCATGCAAAATTCAGGAGCGATGCTTTAAAAATGTGCACATTGATGAAGGAACGGAGCTTCAGAAAGCTGTCCATAAAAAAAAACCAGTTACTTTCAGTTTGGCAAGCTCTATGACAGAATCCCAAAAGCCTTCTCAAAAGCTAACAAAGTACTGTGGGGGAAGAGGTGGATAAAGAAGGATATGGAGACTTGGCAAACCCATCCTCAAATCACTGTTCAGCAGTGTTCACATAATGTCTGCATATAATAAAGTTTACTATGAGCACCACAAAATGCAGAAGCACGGAAAGGAGAGCTTGCTCTCCTCAGGGGTCCATAATTCAACATCACTCAACTCTAGGTGATTCCACTTCTCAAGTTGCTCGATATGCATTACCCTATTCCATCATCAAACACTGCCAAAAGAGAGATGACAGTATGACATGAAAGGTGATCGGCATTCATTACCTTAGAACGTTTTTGGAAGATAGTTTCACTTGTTGCCTTAACTGTACTGAAAACGACTGCAAGTTGGTTCAAGCTCACCTGCATAAGGTGGGGGAAAAAGGAAACTCCTCTAAGAGGCAGATCAAAAACAAGACAAGTCCTAAGTCAAAACCACTCAAAACATGCTAACACAGTCTATCAGACTAGGCTTGAAATTGTTACCTCTTCGGGAGGATCTTTTCTATCAAAAAAAAAGTTCCTCCTAGCAACACTGAATAGCTAAGAATAAAATGCATTTACAGAATCTTATGCTGCAATGCAAAAGTCTCAAAACAGGCAGAAGCCCAATAAGTAGTTCCCAGAGAAAAAAAAAGAGGATAATTTCCGATCATGATACCTTTTATACTTCTTTAATTTCTTTTGTCCAGTTTAACTTCCATCTAATATACATCAGTAAAATCAGGAAAAACACCTGATTAGCCAGTTTGGTAGAAAATGAAATTTGTGTGGGACCAGAACAAATTAGTGTAAAATTCAGCAAACTGTTTCAACAAAAAGGGTGAAATGTAAAACCAAAATAAAATTTAAAAAAAACATAAACCCATCCTTCATTTTTATATTTTTGCTAATATCATTCCTAATGTGGCCAACACAACTGTCTTTGAGGGATAAAAACCCTTCAGCATAAAAAGACACTTTGTTTGATTCACAGAAAAATGTTCACTTTTCTTTTTAAATTTACCCAAAAGTGTGATGACTTTTTTTTTTAATTTGGCTAACACAGCAAAGTATCAGTTATTAATCGACTTGTAACGTGATGAAGCAGAAGGATAACCAAGTTGGATGGGAAAATTCTGCTAGAATCAGAACTCTGACTCCAAATTGTGCTATGGATAAAAAAAAGTATTTCTGCTTATCACTCTTCTAGGAACAGCTGCTGCTGAAAAAGCTCCAGATTATATTTCAGAATTGGACAAATCATTCAGTCATGGTCTTTGAGCAGCACTGATGTACCATTTAGGTTCAGTATGCAGAGTAAAATCTGCTTCAAGACCTTTTCCAAGGCATGCCATCACATTATTACTCTGGGAAAATAAGACAGTGAAGAATAAAAACTTCTGCATTCACAGGTAGACAGCTCTTGTATCAACCCACTACTTGGTAAAATGAAAAATTACCCTAAAAATTTTAATTTTTTAATTCTTTCAGCTACTTGCTGAAGTTTCCTATGAATTGTGCACTATTTAATGAGATCTTGTAAAAGGACATAACCATGAGATTTACCTTACTCTATACCTTGAAAAGTACCTAGAGGTTATGTAACAACAGGAGAGTCCATCAGACTTCGCTGCCATAACACACTTCCCAAGAAACAAAGCTTTTGGAGATGCTAGACAGGTGCTCTCATTGAAATTAGTACCTGAATATGCCTACATGTGCAGAGACATTCCTTTCTATACAGTTACCTAGATTATTATACCACACCCACAACGGCAATATCCTTTGCTCTCTCTTCACAACTCTAATCAATGAGACAACTTCAAAAACACTGAAATGTGTCAAAATTAATTGTACTGCTCACCAAGGGAGTAACAAGCTTTCCTTCTAGACAATTTTTTCAAATTTGTTTCTCCATATTAATATTATGTTCATTACTGAGTTCATGTTTGAGCACTTGACTACCAACTGTGCCTTCTCTGCCCTGCTCCCTCATTTTTCTGATTATTGAGTTTTCTTGTGCTGCTTTATCAGTTCACTATCAAGGAAACGCAAACAGCCTCAGAGATGCAGGCTCTTAAAAACTTCACAGTAGTGTTCACCAATATACATAATATAATTTACTTCCCATAGATATTACATAATACTTCAGCTAAGTTCATGTATCACAAAGTAGTTACACTGAAATCAATGTGAACTCAGGATCCTACACCATATTTAGTTAGATGTGGGATGCAAGGGCTGGGATACTTTAAAGAAGCAACCAAGAACAGCAAGTCTAAAACTAACATCTATAAAAGAACTAACCCTGTGCAGTTCGAAGTTATGGGAAAGATTCTTATCAGCTTCACAGTTTGTTAGATTGGTTTGTTATTTAGGCCCAGGATCTGTTTTTATTCCTTTTGCTCTGTTCCTCCTCTCTACTCTGCACAGACTGACACGAGCTACCTCCTAGTGCTTCACAAAACAGCATGCAGAACAGAATGACTTGAAAAGCCAAACCACAAGATAAAGTTTGAAAGTAAAACTTCCCAACCGTTTACAAGGTTCAAAAACCAGCCATGTTTCTAAAGAGTCCTCAGGAATACAAAAATCAAAAATCTTAGTCTAAAGAAAGCTCTGACTCCAGAACAAGAAATGTTACAAGATCAGGTACGCTCCCAAAAAATTCTTGAGTGTATTGCAATGGAAAGCTATACTTCAGAAGAGTTTAATTGCTTGCTTTAATGTCAGAAAAAAACCCAACCAAACAACACTTTACTGAACTTTAAAATAAAAAGAAGGCAATATTTTGGACATTTTATAACGAAAACACTTTCTACAGTGTTATGGATACAGAATGCAGCAAGTTAGCTACCACAACAGAACACAAGCACCTAAAAAGACTTTTTAATAACATCATTTCAAAATTTTATTATCAGAACTTCAGAAGTTGAAGAGCAGTATTTAGATATACTGGTCCCTAGATAAAACTAACATATTAGGCAGCACCCAAATATTAAAAACTATATTCTGGATTAGTTGCCGGAAAGTTCCATTTCTAACTGTTATAGACCAACTAGTAACAGAAGAATTACAAAATAGAAGTATGTGATAACTGACAATTTCTTAAATATAGTCAAAAACATGTATATATTAACTGATATAAGCAAAGGTCTATTTGCATATATATGCTAAGTAACTAATAAAATATTGTTTATATAATACATATGAACAAAATTATAGATATAAGCCATTCCTTCAGGGCTAGAGACCAGTTTAATGGGTTATTAACTCTCAGATTTGCCTTCCAAATTCTAAATGCCAAAGACCAGCCTCATCAAGTTGAAACATCTCTACAGAGTCCTAAGATTTGGTTACCTAAGTTAGGCACTCATCGTAGCAGCATGCTTGCTTGCAGCAAATCTCTCTCTCATCCTTGCTTACCGTGCTTTGGTTGACCTCACAGAGAGGTCTTGGAAGTCCTTGATTACCTAAAGCTAATGCCAAGTCTTTAATTTGACATAAACCAAGCCTTTAAAAGGTGAGATCAGCCAACTGGTGCCTTTGGCCTGCCACCAGCCAAGGGGCAGCTATCTGGCTCAGCTGGCACAGCAGCACAGTGCATGTTTCCCAGGTGCCTGGGCCAGGCTGTCAGAGTGAGAGTCCCTTCCAGGCCCACCAATAACCAGGTGAACAGCACAGAAGGCATCTTGACTGGCTGCCCTTGAGAGAGGTATTTTAACTGGCTGGTTAGGCCAAACAGCACACGCATCCTTCCCAGCTAAATTGACCTTGTCTCACTTGTCAAGAAGAGGTGTCCGCCACACGCATGTATGTTTGTACCTGTAGGAGCAGCATAGTGGTGGTGAGTGGGGTGGCTGGACCCAGGAAGTGTCGGCATGGGTATGTTGATGTTCCCGTAAGAAGGATAACTATTACAATAAAACTGAAGTCTTCCACGGACCACTCAGTCACCAAAGATGAACTCCCCTAATGCACATGTGTTATGCTTAAATATTTACCATTGTTTGAGGATCAAGACATGAAAAATTAGCTTTACATAGCTGCCTACACTGCCAAATATCCCTGACTTATGGCACTGGCCAAGAATACCAGTCAAAATCAAGAGGTTTACCCTGTCACTCTTATTTGTTACCTGAGCAGCAGCAGAAGTAAATGTATGAGATCACTCACAGAGCTGCAATGACTCAATCAATAACGCTGCAGAAGAAACCACAGAACATAAATTCCTACCAGAAACAACAAAATGCAAAACACAAGTATTGACACCATGAGTGAACAGAGCTCCATCCAGCACGAGCCCAAATAAATAGCTTTACATCGTTTTTACAATTCTGCCTGCTGGGGCACATTTATCACTGAAAGCAGCTTCTCCTGAAGTATGGCTAATCTAATTTGCAGTTACCGCCTGTTGCACCTTCCTCCCTCTTCTATGCCACGCCAGAGTCTTTCTGGGAGTTTGTTATTGCTGGAGCACAGCAATTACTAGCCATGCCCAAATACTACAGTCACATCACCTACAAAATGCATATAGAAAAGCACTGGAAAGTTAAAATAGGTCTGAATTATTACAGCATGGTAATTCCCCAACAGACAACTAGTCCTTTCTTCCATGCAGACATTTAAAAGTTTCAGCAGAAATCATGCCTACAGAAAAAAAAAAAAACACTCAAAAAAGTTTTTGTAACACTGTAACTGTCTAGTTTTTGAAAGGCATACAGGTAAAGTTCCCCAGATATAGTTAACAAATCTAAAAATTATTGTATCAGACACAAACTGCATCTGCCCCAAAGGGCACAGCTTTAGGGTATCAGCTTTTAAATCAGCATAGTTACAGCAGCGCACAAGCCAGGTGCAACCCAGCGCAAAGGACAGGGCAAGGGAACCAGCTACCATGATGGAATGAGCAGGGTGAGACCCTGCAGGCATGTCAATGATGCCATCTTGTTTGCTGTGTTGGAGGGTTTCTGGTGGACAGTTGTTTATAGACAACACAAATTCTCAAAACAGTGGAGTTTGACTGATTTTCATATAATATCCTGCTTACGAATGTCTCTATTTTCCTCTTCCTCCCTCACACACGCACATTTTGGCAATAGATGTTTTAAAGTGTTTCTATCAGAGTAAATATAACAGATATTGAATAGCACTGAATAAAAGTTTCTCAATGTATAGCTATACAACATTAGATGCATATTAGCAGATTATACGAATGCAAAAATCATAACAAATCGGACAGGTTTTAGTCATTTCAGAATGTATGCATCATGACATTTCAAAAGATACATTATTTGCAACTGTGTTATTTTACCATAACCACATGAACTGGGAATATTGATAGAATTATTTAGGTTGGAAAGACCCTTAAGATCATTAAGTCCAACCATTAATCAACTAAATCTAGTTATTATTCTGATTTCTGATATGGAATTATTGCATTAGTGCTTCTATAGAAAATTATTTCACTCACTATTTCAAAAGCTTCAAATATAAAGGTTTTGCTCTGAAAGAGAAATGAAAAAGTTGACAATTTTCCTTTCTAAACAGCACAGTTTAGGCTGAAAATAGTGTGCATCTTTATCTTGTATTACAAATACATGGTAATTCAATTATCTTGCTTGGCTTACTGAGCAATCTTAATCATGCTGTATACCTCTGAATAGAGAGGGTGGCTTGAGCTGATAGAACACATCCTGAAATGAAGTTCTCTCACACTACACTAATATATAGTTCTCATATACTAATTACTTATATAAAGTATAGAAAGAGAAAATCAGGTGAACTTCTACATTGACTTTTCTCTATGAAATAATAACCAACACTTTTAAAAAAACATTTGTTCTAAAGGGACTACTTTTATCTGAATAAAATATCTTTTTAAAAAACTTCATCCTAAATGTCTTGCCCCAAATCAGTACTATTTCTTAAACAACATTTACAAAGCTATTGGGCAGATTTTTAGCTTCGTAGAACAGCATAGCATTAGAGAACTCAAAAGATCTTCAGCTATTTCAACCATTCAGAATCTAAAGTCAGCATTTCAAATACATGCACATGTATCTACCACCTAAAGGAACCAGGGTTGTTCTGCTTTTTCAAAAACAGGTAACAAGCTACATTGTATAACACTGTATATATAAATTCTTCACACACAGAAGACAGTGCAATTCCAAGCAAAAGTCAAAATTGTATCTTACCAAGACTGAACTCCAGCTTTGGCTGATCTGCAGTTCTCTGAATACCTTTTAAGGTTAACAAAAAGAAAAAACAAAAACAACAAAAAAACCTTTTATTTCAATGTCTATTTTTTTAATACATAGTAAAAGTTTCATGTGCCTAATTCATACCTCTAGCTACCTGCCATTGCCACCGGAGTAATGGCTTATGTTACAAAGTCATAGTGAAAGAGACCTTTGCATGAAATACTTGCCTGAAAAAAAGACTACTTTTGAAGAAGACTTCTTTCTTTTTAACAGAAACTTTCTGTTGCTGGGAAAGGAAACTAAGAAAAAAAACCCCACAACCTTTCATGGATAAGTACTTGTAAGATTTTCTATCACAACAACTAACTATATATCTGTTGAAAAAATATTAAATTTTATGACTCATTTTTAAGTAGGTATGTCATCATACTAAAAAATGTAAACAAAAAACATCTTCTGTGAAAGTATATAAATCAGGTTAATACAGTAAAATATATCACTGTGTTATTGACCTACATACAAATTGTAAAGCAACAAAACCAACTTCTGTTTGTTGGAAAATAGCACTTGAATTCCTTTTACCATATTCAATGAGGCTAAACGTCAGGTCCTGCACTTCGGTCACAACCACTCCATGCAATGCTGCAGGCTGGGGGAAGAGTGGCTGGAAAGCTGCCCAGCAGAAAAGGACCTGAGGGTGTCGGTTGACAGCGTAGCCAAGAAGGCCAACGGCATCCTGGCTTGTATCAGCAATAGCGTGGCCAGCAGGAGCAGGGAGGTGATCGTGCCCCTGCGCTTGGCACTGGTAAGGCCGCACCTCAAACACTGAGTTCAGTTTGGGGCCCCTCACTACAAGAAAGACAACGAGGCGATGGAGCGTGTCCAGAGAAAAGTGACGAAGCTGGTGAAGGGGCTAGAGAACAAGTCCTATGAGAAGTGGCTGAAGGAACTGGGTTTGTTCAGTCTGGAGAAAAGAAGGCTCCGGGAAGACCTCATTGCTTTCTACAACTACCTGAAGGGAGGTTGCAGTGAGGTGGGTGTCGGTCTCTTTTCCCAAGTCATAAGTGATAGGATGAGAGGAAATGGCCTCAAGTGGTGCCAGGGGAGGTTTAGATTGGATATTAGGAAAAACTTCTTCACCAAAAGGGTTATCAAGCACTGGAACAGGCTGTGCAGGAAGTGGTTGAGGTACCCTGGAGGTATTTAAAAGATGTGTAGATGTGGCACTTAGTGATAAGGTTTAGTGGTGGACTTAACAGTGTTAGGTTTATAGTTGGACTTGATGACTTTAAGGACCTTTTCCAACCTAAATGATTCTATTCTATATACTGAGGAGAGTCAGAACATTTTAATTCCCTCCATTGTGGAATTATGTTCTAGTGCACATTTTACTGCAACTTCTTCTTGCACCAGGATAAAGGAGTGAAACACAGAGATGCAACAAGAGAAATATAGGAAGGACAGTTAAGTAACACCGAGTTGTTCACACTCTGCAGGAAGTAACTGGATCACAACTACAGTTGTTACTACTAAAGTATCAATGAACCTTGTAGAAATTATACTGTCTCTTGTTGACATTTATGTATTGTCTCCAGTGAACATTATTAAGTATTGAAGAAAGTATTTGCCAGTATTGAAGAAATTGGTCAGTTGGGAAGGATCAAGTTGGTATATGAAGTGGAACACAAGATTTCGTTAAGAAGTAATCAAAACAACAACAAAAAACCCAAACCAAACCAAAAACTCAACCACAAAAATCCCCACCAAAACTTATAGCTGTTCTTGATCTGAGAAAACTTCATGTTGCTGTATAGGTGTAGTTTCACACTGTCCTCATTACTATAACTAGACATTCAAGTCTGTGCAAGAAAAATTACAGCCGAGGAGCTTAGAATGGCATTGGTCAGTAAGAAAAAAAACCAAACTTATCTGTTATAACAGAGTTATAGCAAATTTCCAAGTTGAATTCTGCCACTAGTAGAGTCAGCATATTGGTCTGGAACACCTTTATGAATATGATGGATACACACTTGACTAAGTAACTGAGCAACTGAAATACAGTGCATAGCAATACAGTGTAGCCCAGTCTCCAGTGCACCAAACACAGCTCAACATCTGGCTACGTGCTTCAAATCCACAGAGTGCTTTTAGATCACAAAGAACAAATCCTGATCTAGTTAGTGGTGTCCCTGCTCGCTGCAGGGGGGTTGGACTAGATGACCTCTAGGGGTCCCTTCCAACCCAAAACTTTCTATGATTCTATGATTCTATGATACTAATTTAAGTATCGCTGAAGATTTATAAGCTTTATACATTTATCAAAGTTATCAGACTATATTTTAAACAATAGTCCATATGTTCATCTAGGACACAGAAGAGGAAAAGAATATTTCCAGCTAAACAATTTCTAAGTTTTATGAAGAAAATAGTTTAGAGAGAAAGTCAGATACACAGTAATCACACATTTATTCCCCTGAAGGTTATCTGCATAAATCAAAACATATCAGGTAATGATATTTAAAGATTATCTTCATCAGTTTGCTTCCTCTACAACTGTACTTTGGCAAGCAACAAGTAAAATATCATTATGTGCCCTGTTTGTGACACTATCTGTACTGCTACAGGTAGCAGGCCATTTTTATTGTACTACTTCATAAATTGAGTATACGCACTTACTTGTAAACTGTGGCTCTCCTAAACTGTCTATTTGGGATGAAGGGAGAAACTGCCGTGCTTCATCTGATGATCTCTCCTCTTTGATTTCCATGATCAGCCTCCGGAGCTGCTGAATTTTATTCTGCAAACCTTCCGAGTTTGCCTCTCCCAGTGCCACAGCCCAAGATACGCAGTATGGCTTTGATGCAGCTTCAAGGTAAAGATCTGGTTCTGCACTCTGAAACTCTGCACTCAAAACATAAACACAGTTTTTAGGAACTCTGATTCAAAAGTCGGATCATGAAAATATTGATGTCACACAATTAAAGCCAACACACACACATTTCTTTTCATGGTCACAGAACCACGCATCCCATGAACATCTTGAATCAAACCCCTGTTCCTTCATACTCAGCGCAGTACTAAGTCTATCCACAGAGTGGTTCCAAAAGCAATTAACATATTGCTAAACTAGGTGGCAGAATCAAACCAAAATGGGAAATCCTTTTTTAACACAGATTCTGCAGCCTAGCAGGTAGCTATCAGAGCTGCTAACCTGAAAAAGAATATGATTTAGCAGGGGCAGGAGACATGGTTCTGACAGATAGTGGGATTCACCAGAACGAATGCGTCCATCATTTCTCCTATTAAAGCTCTCCTTTATTCTCAGCCTCTCATTCATCTTTGCTAGAATACTGCTCACCAACACATGCAGATAATTTAGCATGACCTAGCTTCCTCTGTGAAGACCCAACAGGGAGCTTCTGACCTCATTACTATCCACGTGTTGTTTGCTCTTCCACCTGAAGTCTAATTGTTTAATGATCAAATCATCCAAGAACAAAAAAAAAAGGGGGGGAGAAACAAAAAGCTGAACCTCTCAAGGAACCCTGGGAAGTAGCAAGGGTCAGTTGTTTGATTAAAATTAGCACAGGAAGAAAAAACACCTCTTAGGCTTTTAAAAATCTGTGGTATAGATGGCTTCACAGAGTCACAAATTCAATGTGACACACACTGAGAAGAACAAACTGGGAAAGAAAGAAAAATCAATGCTTTTTTAAAAGAAGTTACCAACTGATTTAGAAACATAAAACTCTAAAACACCTGCGCTATTGTATTAAAAAGGACTGAACTATTTGGTTGGACATCAAAATCACTTTGACCTAAATAAGCCATAGATCATACTACTGCATGAAACAGAACACTTCATGTTTTCATACTTAGTTAGAAAATCCAAATAACATAGAAAAGTTTTTTCAATATAAAGTGAACTTAAATTCCCTATCACTAACTTGAGTATTTAACCTTGGGCGCTTACACACATATGTTATTCTAAACCCGTTTGCACTTCATAAACTGAGCATCTGCCACTTACAATTAACTCTGCTTTTATTGTTATGGGGGGAACAAAAGATGCAAATCTCAAGTCTGGAAGCCTCTTGAAAGTATACTGACACAAATTCCTGTAGAAGTAGGACAAGTTTTTTTTGTCTGGGGGTGGATCTAAGGAAATGTAACTGTGTGGCTGCAGCTGCTGCTAAGAATTCTGAATAAGATTTCACATACCAGTAGGACTACACAATTCATGAGGAAAGACTGGGAAGAAGAGCAGAAAGCAAGGGAACATCCTTCTGGCTTCACAAGCAATATAAGAAGTCCTAATAAGGATTCAAACTCTTGCCTCTAGCCCTGGCTCAGTTGGAAAACAAGGTATTCGGTTCTTGAGACAAATATATTCCAAATCTGAGGGAGCTGGAGATGTTCATCAGACTCTTGTTTACACGCAAAATACATATAATCATCTTAAGTGACCCAACCTGAACAAGCTGAGCTTTACTGTTCGTCAAAGTTTAATTTAGAGGTATACAAGTTCCAGTTGTAAGATCTTGTGTGATCTGCTACTGCGTCTGAGCCTTGAGGGCAGTAACCTTTAAGAAGATTGGTAATCAGAAGAGCTAATAACTTTTCTGCTCCTCTAGTAAGATCTGCAACAGCACAGTTGTCTACTTCCTTCTGTCACTGACCCCAGTGATTCAGAAGTTTGTTTTTATTTCACAGTATTTTGGAACTATCAGTGGAAAAATGAAAGGAAAAAAGAGGCATGTAGCCAACCAGCATCAAGACCAAAATTAACCAGCAGTCTTTCCAATAAAAGAAAAAAAAATATTTACAGGCATGCAAAACACCTGCTTATACCATTCAGCCTTTAAAAGCACAAACAATTTTAACAGAAACACTTTGGATATCCAAGACAACTTAGCTAAAGAAAGACTGTCAGACAAACAAGCCAACACTGAACAACCAAAATACAAACATATCAAGGTGTTCTTTTCATTTTGCTCTGTATTTTTAAATGTAAATAGGAACAGTGATCTTGCCTCGAAATATCCTACCACTAGCTAGATAAAACACATCTGCTTTGGGAGGAAATCAATGTTTTGCAATTGAAATCATGCTATTTATATATACCTCTTAGCTGTGGAAATCAGACTGCCAAGCACAAAAGGCATACTGAATCACCCTTAATATGCATGGAACCAGAAATGGATAGTGAAATGCAGTAGGAGTGAGCATAATTCACTGTATTCTGATCTAACAGGTGCCACTTTTGAGATCTGGAAATTCATTCTGAACTATCACTTCAAAACACTACAGTCTGCTATATTTAGACCTTTGGAGTACTCTGACAGCTAAGTTAAATTCTGAAAAGCATATGAAAATATCTGAAAAACATTCATCACTGCAAACGTAGAAAATTTTATTCTGCAGATCCAACAGTTGGCAAGTTATATTACCCATACTGTTTCAGTGCATGTAGTGTTTATGTACAACAAGTTCACATACTAGAAGAAACGCAAACAGTGTCCAAAATGCACATTTGCAAAAATGTCTGCTGCAATAAAGGAGCACACAGGTTTATTTATATAATAAATATCATCGTCACTTTGCTTTTCTCTCCCAGATAGTTATACTGACTTATTTTAAACCAGAAGCATACAATAAACCCTAACAAGCTCAGACAATTGCAAGTTTCAGTAGGGAGACAAAACTTCACTGAAATGAGTCTTTCTGAAAATAAAACTAACAGACTCGCAAATGTAATGAATACCTCAAATTAACAGTGGACTTCTCAGCGGAGTTATATTTGTATTGAAACATCTTCAACGCAGGAGTACTTCATGTGTGGGCAAAACACTTTACAATTAAGGAGTTACTGTAGAAAATACAAGAATACAAGCATCCTCTGTTACGCTCTGTCACTGCTGACCTGAGTTACCATGAGTTACTTTTGGAAAAAAATCTTGACCTTTTGAGAACACTTACTATTGACTTCAGTGAGAGCAGTTCTTTGGTATGCATTCCTAGTTTTACTGGTATGATATAATTTTTGAATAAGAGGACATGTAAGATCTAAGAACATACAATACTAAGAAAAAATTCTATCTACTTGAGAATCTGCAATAGCAGAACAGTAATTTCCATTTTAATGCTGGACATCCATGGTGGGGTTTCAAGTTCAGTGGCATAAACCCAGGGAAGATAATCACACAGTTAAACTGAACGGTTTTCTTTGCAAAACATTCAAGTTACTTGCCCTAAATTCAAAGCAAAATGGTATATCGTTCTGTCTTTATCTCTTCTTCTTCTGGAACTGAAGGTCTACGTAGCTACAAGAACCAATGTAGGACCTTTTGATAGCTTGCATAAACTTCAAAAACAGAAAGGGAAAGATTCTGAGATCAGACACTGGGATATTAATGTAACCTACAGTAATCTGACAGTGTTTGTCCTGACAGTAGATTTGTATACATCTAGTTGCAATCACTGTCTAAATCAGTATTTCACAAAGCTTTGTCCTCAGCTTTTCCCAAGATATCTCATTCATTTCCTGGAACGTAGTAGAGTGCTTAGAAGCAAGAGTACTGAAAATAGTATAGTCTACTTACACTACTAAAAGAGCAAATCTGAAAATGTGTGAAGTCAGACATACACTTCATACTTGCCCATTTAACACTAGTCTGAAATTGCAATAAATAACCAGCTACCAAAATGTTTCTTCTCATATCTCTACACTGTTAGTTCAGCTTTGAACTGTCCAGTTGAAAATAAATTAATGGTCACAGCTACCAGCCTCAGGGGGAAGACCAAATATTACCAATCCTAATGCATGGAGTGGTCTCTAAGTGTTAGCACTGACACTCGGATAACATAACTGGCACTTGGATAATGCAGCAAAAACAAGCTAAAACCGAGGCATCATTGGTGAAATCTGTGGGAACAGATCCTTGCAGCACAGCATTCAGTGTTTGCTCTACAGCAGGTGAATGGAGCACTTGGGACTACACAAACTCTTCTGCATTTGGCCAGTAGTGCTGCTATACACACATTTTGAATGCAAGTTTTGTAGTCTAGAAACTGCCCAAGTTTCACAGTGTATAACCATATTCAAAGTTCCCTTGACTTCCTGTCCCTTGACACACAAAGTGGGCAGAAGTAGACATCACTTACATCAGCATTACAGAAAGCTAATTTGGTCCAGCCTTCCAGAAGCTTGCCCACGTTGTTTCTTTTCCTTATTTCACTATCATAGCCTCAGTTGGAGACAAGAGCTGAGGAAACAGCTAGTGGAAAGCGAACACGCGTGTTCCTACAGCCTTTCCCGATCAGGCCTCTGTTCACCAACAACTCTTTTACTGAATTATGATTTCAGTAAGACTTTCTCCCACAGAAGCCAGCATAGGGAGTTGTGGTCCCACAGGACTTCTGAAGCTCAAATAAAGAATTCAACCACCCCACTCAAACAGGACTGCTGTCAAATAAGGAAACAGCACAAAGAGAAGCTGAGATATCCCCAGTGGCGCTAGAAAGCCTTTTCTACTATAACCCAGCTGTCTAAAATCAGAAGTGCATTTTGGTGTTAGTTCCATCACCCTCAAGTAACTTTTTTTGTTTCTACTATTTTGTAATAATATTTAAAATTCCCAAGTTTTTCAGTTTAACAACAGCAATTGCCTCTTTTCTCTGCAAGTACTTTGATATTTTAGTTGGTGTAAAAATGAAAACAAATTTCTTGTTAAAAATGCCCTAATGACGTCCCTCAATTTTTAAAGCGTACCTGATTGTAGTTTTAATCATAATCTCTTACACAGAAACCTGGGTTTCTATGAAGCTAGAAATAACGAACCGAGTCACCAAAAAATGTGTAGGCAGTTACTGGAGTTGACCCTTACCCTTTCAAAAGGCTGCAGTTTAATGCACAGGCTTTTAAAATATAAAGTAAAACATACACATTTTCAAGGGTAGGAGAAAACATTTTGGTTTTAAAGCTTTTTCATTTCTTATTAATTTTCATTTTTTTCTTACAAAGGCTTTACTGTTTTATTTTACTAAGCATATGAAAGTGACAGTGAGACTGATAATATATGGTTTGCTTTATTTTCATTAATAAGAGTTACAAGCATAAAATCATCCTGAACAGGGTAAAAAAGAAATTACTGGCAGGATTTAAATAAAAACAAGTACAAAGCACATAGTCAATGTCCAGGATGAGAGCCTCTCCTTTTCTAGAGAATCACTATTTTTCCTTCTATGCCAATATGCAAAGTAAAGAGAGTTCAAAAAGGTTAAAGGTCGTCTCTCTCTTTTCACACACACAAGCAAAAAGTAATTCTCAGTTGCTACCTCAGCAGTGGAAAGTGGTTGAGAATATCAATGAGCCACTCTAAAATATGTCACCGCTAACCACCATGTGCTGCAACAAAAGCAAAATGTAAGCTTTGATACGTAAATTATATCCGCAGGATATTTCTAATACAGACATCAGAGGCTTTTAATTCACAAAGCTGACCAAATTCTATATGCTGATGCATTTCATGTTCAAATTAGTAGTGATGAAATCATCCCACGGTTACTCATGATGCTACGTTAATCTTCCTTCAGAAGTTAAATTTTCAATCAAAGATAAAAAATTTAATTAAAAATCTTATCTTCAGTGTTAGTGGGGTTGGTTTGGTTTTTATTTTATTATTTTGCAATGCTGGAATAAACTTATGTAAGTTTCCATTATAATCTCCAGTTAAGTCCCCACAGAAGCTCACAAAGAGCCCGAGGTATTTGAAACGAATACAGCGTGATACCCCGTGTTGACTACTGCAGTACAATGCTTTCTTTCTTTTAATACCTGCAGGCTTTCACACATGCCACATTGCTTCTCCCCTTCCATTAAATAAATCACACCTATGCTGGAAGCAAGGCAGACCACACAAATATTTGAATGTCACTACGGTATCTCAAGATCACCGAACAGAAATACTGCAGCACTCACCAAAAGTACTAAGTGAGGCCTTTGCAAAGCAGTAGGCTGCTTTTGCTGAAAGGAAGTACATCACATCGCTTGCTGGACCACCAGTTTACCTTAAAACAGACAGGATTCAGAGATCTTGATTTTCTGCCTAGGTCCACAAGAGTAACCTTAGCATAGGACTCCGTTATTCCATCTCTAGAACAGGGAGTTGATACTGACCTGCCTTCCCAAGGCACTACTACTGAAGGAAACGAAAAGCTCCAAGTTAAGCGGCTTACATACCACAAACGGAAGAAGGGAATTCTTGCCATCTTAAGGGTATTCCTATACGCATGCTCTTTTTTCACCCGATACCCTGCAATGTGTTTTAGAAGACTGTGACCTTGCATCAAAATCTCTGCCTTTTTCCCCTGTTCCCTCCCTTCCTCCTCCTGCCTCACCAGCCCTACCTGGATGTTAGAACTCTTACCTCCCTAGCTCTCACTAAGGGACCACACACAGTAATGCAGTCGACACAATCTTAGAAGCATCTCTTATCCTGAAAAACAGAAGAGATTAACAGATCAAGAGATGACAGACCTTGAATGCTGTCTCTCACATCTGATTTCTGGTTCTATACAACATAGTGGTCAACTTCAGATTGCTCTTGGGACAGGTTCAAACATCTAGCCACACAGCTCTAACTGCCCTATGCCAGAGAAACAGAACAGCAACCGAAACCTACCAACGTGAATGCAACTTTTTCTTCCTGGTTGCATATCTGTTTACATCTTCTGCTCAAACACTGACACATCTGGAAGTGGACAAAACAAATGCCTGATGCAAATCAACTGTGGTGTGTTGGCCTTGGCTGGCTGCCAGCCGCCCGCCCAGCTGCTCACTCACTCCCCCCCCCTCAGCAGGCTGGGGCAGAAAAGATGAAGAAACTCATGGGTTGAGATAAAGACAGGGAGATCACTTACCAATTACAACCATGGGCAAAACAGACTTGTCGGAAAAATAATTTACTGCAAATCAAAATAGTGCTGACTAGGGAGAAGCAAAGACCTTTCCCGCCCTCCACTCTCCCCTTTTCCTCAGGCTCCACTTCACCCCCGACTCCTCTGTCTTCTCCACACCCCGAGCAACATGGAGGTTTGAGGGCTGGGGTGGTTATGACCAGTACATAACAGCTCCTCTCTGCCGTCCCTGCCTCCTCACACTTCTCCCCTGCTTCAGCGCCTTACAGAGGCCACCATGCAGCCCCCACCGCCAGCACCAGGGTACGCAAACCCAGCAAAGTAACCACCTTTAACAGGGTTTCCAAGGTCCAGAGAGACAAAGCTATGCTCTGAATAGCCATGATTATATATTTCTGTGTCTGGTGAGGCTAGGATGTCTGCCTGTACTGTACAAGGCGCAAGCTTAGATGGCATAAACACAGTGGTTATTGCTGAGGAGCAGCCAAGGCAAAGCCATTAACACTGCATTGCTCAAACATTTCACTGCACAGCAGCAGTTTCCAGGTTGAAGCTCTCCTTGCTGCACTCAATCAGATCCATCTCCCCCCAGTGTCTGATCTGTTCTGCTAATAGCAGCTGGTTCTTGTTACGAGGGCATGCAAGCAACCAGCCACACACAGAATGATAGTTCACCTAACAAACCCTTCTGTTCCCTTTCATGGTCCACTGAGAAACCTTCTGAGCTAGGCTGCTTTGGGAGCACTACACTTGCAGCATCAACAGGATTATCTGCTGCGACTGCCTGACCTCTTCCGTACTCCCCTTCTGTTTCAGTGCCCACACCACCCTGAGGCGATGATCAGCTCCACAATATCACTAGATGTTGCATTAAAATGTCCTTATTTTTCCCTCCATGTTTACTCCACTGCCCTTTATTACATTCTCTTCTTAGATATCCCAGTTAGTCTCCATTTGTTACTCTTACATCTAGGATTCAGCCGACTCACTCAGAGAAAGATGGACACAACCAGCCAAAAGCTCATTCCAAACCCCCCCCC
>Ga0065711_1028159_pt1:20000-43228 | contig 43228 bp, 17 predicted proteins | sample Hoacrofraction12_FD_59098 | JGI IMG/M metagenome (GOLD analysis project Ga0065711, IMG submission 59098) | Hoatzin crop microbial communities from Cojedes, Venezuela - Epithelial fraction 12 v2 (version 2) | ecosystem: Host-associated > Birds > Digestive system > Esophagus > Crop... | reverse complement strand
CACAACCTCCCTGGGCAGCCTGTTCCAGTGCTCCGTCACCCTCAGAGGGAAGAAGTTCTTCCTCATGTTCAGACGGAACTTCCTGTGCCTCAGTTTGTGCCCGTTGCCCCTTGTCCTGTCGCTGGGCACTACTGAAAAGAGTTTGGCCCCATACTCCTGACACCCACCCTTCAGATATTTGTAGGCATTTCTAAGGTCCACTCTCAGCCTTCTCTTCTTCAGGCTAAACAAGCCCAGCTCCCTCAGCCTCTCCTCGTAGGAGAGATGTTCCAGAAAAAGCCCTTCAAAGCATTATTGAGACTGACAGACTGGTACATGGCTTTGGAGCTTTCTGCAGATTAAAGTGTTCACCTTTGTATTTCTACAGAACATAAGAAGCTGAGTAAAGTGGTAAAAAAGAAAGGTTCCTCTATTTTTCCCCAAAGCGAAAGACATTTTTTACGTTAAATATTGAACAATGTTCTCAATAGATCCACCTAGTGGAATCGAGCAAATTCTGCTTCCAGAATAAAGACACAGCTTTTATAACCCCATGCAAGACATACTTCTATGACTGTCTCCCATTCATCACAACAGGGGCTCAGACACCCTCCCAAAGAACAAGAATGAAAGTTGCAATAAGTCTCAGTACAAGTACGATATAGAAGATCAGGAGACAACAGTTGCTCCAGGATTTAAACATTAACATTTAAATTTATGTGGGATTGGTATAGCGGATCAACTTCCCCAACTGTAATCACTAGGAATTATGATTGACCAAGAGGAGAAAGTGCTAGGAAAAATATCCAAAATAATAGCTGAATTTCAGCTTTAAAGTGCATTAGCACTGACCTAGCTCTTAGAGCAAATTCACATATAACCTGTTCTCAGGCTGCCAGAGCTCTTCAGGAGCTATTTAAAAAAGATTGTAAGATCTTCCCTCTGAGATAAGACTCAGGAATAATTTTGGGGGTAAGCATTTCTTCTTACTCCACTAATCTAACCAATATACCACTTTTCACGACTTTCCTTAAACTTCTCCCATTTCTTTCCATCCTGGTCCCAAAAATCACAGCAAACCCTAGGCTTCTAATGATTGTAACCTCGTGGCTCGCCCCAGCACTCAGCTGGCTTTCCCTTATTGATGAGCACCAGTATTTCCCACCAGTTGCTTTGATGGATCCCCTGTTCCACCCCAGTACTCGCTTTGCTCTGCTGGTCGTGCACAGCCTTCCCTGCTGCCTGTGCCATGCCGCCCTGCCCACACCTCTGTCCCGGCACACGGGCTGCCCTCCTACTGGCCTCCACCATCATCTCAGACATCGCCATGTTCGAGCCCTTGTGCTACCAGAAAATTTGAGGGTTAACACGTAAACCAAACAGCTAAATTTTAAAGATCCGCTGAAAAATGTTTATGTCTTACCTTTTAAACTATGGTGTCACAACTTAAGCCCCACGTTACAGTAATTAAGGCCACTACACCAGTGCTGCTTTCAGCACCTGACTTTGCCCTAGCCCATCTACGAGGCACATTGCTTACCTGTGGCAGAGAGCTCTGCACACCGGCACGGGGCTGTTCCCAGGTAGTAACTCGCACGTTGTGGGTGCCAACGTCAATGAACACTGCAATGTATTTGTTGTTTGCTGAACTATAATGTTGCCTCATAGACAGCCGCTTCAGTAGGTGCCAGTGTCTCGACAGAAATACCTTGTCTCCATCAGCTTAGTGACTGGGGCTGAAGAAAGTCCAGGACATTTCAGTGGGATCTTAAGGATCAGAGATCCCTGGCAGACCACGAGCTGCCTTTGGGGAGGTTTTCCCAAACGATTCAGCGAGCAACGCCGTCTCTCCTCAGCGGTTCAGCCCACAGGCTGTGCTGTGAGGCAGCCTCAAAGATGGCGCCTCCCCCCTCCCCTCAGCAGCCTCCCGCTCCGCAGACAAGCCCAGGGCGTGGCTGTGCCCTGGCCAAGACCTGTCCTCTGGGCCTGCCGCCTGGGCAGTGCTGTCCCACAGGCCAGGCCAGGCCATGGCATGCCAGTGCCAGGGCTGTCCCCCGCAGCAGCGCTGCGCGGTCATGGCGACCAGGAAACGCTGCCACAGCCCTGCCCGCATGGGGAGGGAGAGGACTGAGAGAGTTGTCTTCGGGGCAGAGCTCACCCACAGCTTCACCTCAGAACACAGCCATCCTTGCCCCGCCGAACTGAAATGCCATGCCCTGCCTTCGGCCCACAGAGGCAAGATGGCGGCACAGCCAGCACGGCATGACCGAGGCTCTTGCCTCCTGCCCCCACCTACCCCCAGGAACACCGCCCAGGGCATATAGAACAGGGTCTCTTTAAAAACAATATAACCCTAGAGCTCTTATTACCTGCTGCTGCTATGCATGTCTGAAAAGCCACACTCTATGCCCAGTAGGTTGTTGTACCCTTACCAGAAACATCAGCTATTCAGTTCAAGCCGTAGCAGCCCACGGGCTTTTCTCCATCCTCCCCGTCTCCGCAGTCCCCAGCACGGCCATGCCCAGGGAAGCCAGGGCGCACCGACCCGCAGTGGGACCCTGGCCAGGCACGGGCGGTGGGAGGGCAGGGGAGGGCGGCTGGGACTGGAGCCAGGGTGAGCGTGGTGTGGTACGGGCGCCCGGGGAAGAGCTGGAATGGAGATTCAGTGTTGCTCCTTTGCCTTCGAGAGTTGTTTTTATCAATTCCAAAGAATACTTATGTCTCCTTTTTTTTTTTTTTTCTTTTCCCCTAACTGGCGTTAATGAAAAGCACACACCTCCCTTTTTGCTGGTTTTGCCCACTTGGCCATGAGCTCTACTGCTGCACCTGGCCCTCGAGAAGGTAGCTCTAGATGTCCAGGTACGCTGGCATAGGACCAAAAAAATCTACTAAAACCGATGCCTGGGAGCATGAAAAATAATTTCCTGGAGGGAGGCACTGCTCTGCCTTCTATGTCTCCTGGCTTTGCCATTAGGGAGGCTCCATCGGCAGCGTGGCATCTCCTCCAGCCTCGGCTCGCTGTCATGGAGAGGGTCGGTGCTAGGCAAGCGTCAGGGACCACTCTCTCCCGCTGGCAATGCACCACACTGCAAGTTCTCTTGCAGGGTTGCTTTCTGAGACCGCTAATAAAGCGGAGAGGACTATCTCACATCCTCACAGGAGACTGGACACTTGAAAGTGATTTAGGCAACGTCCCTGGAGAGCTGCAGAGGCTCTGGGAGCGGGACAAAGGACTGCGCTAGCTATGATATGTATGTGAAAAATATGCATCAGTACAGAGTGGCACCAGTGCAGAGCAGAACATCTGAAAACTGATGAAGTGGAGAGCTCTCTCTGTAATGCAAAGCACCTGAATGATGTGTGTACACACAAAGATTTGTTCAGCTCCGCTCATATCCAGCCCTCTTGGACAGTTGGATTTGATTTGCCACTTTCCTGCCAAAATATTGTTGCTATACCTCAGCACCTGGCCTTTCATCAAAGAAATTGCATGTGACTCTCCTGTCCTCACCTAAACCAGTCCAGAATATGAGTTCAGGAGAGGTTAAAGGGAACTTCTTTAATAACAAACATGTTTCTAATAGTTTAAAGCCTCAAAAATAAAGACTTGTTTCTTTCAGAATTTCCTCTGCTTCCATAATTCTGTTCATATACAGCTGTGTCCCCACCTATTTCTATCCAACCTTGAAACGAAGACTGCTATAATCAACATATGAGCTTAGAATGAGAGGGTCACATGACATGAAGCCAATTAACTGTCTGCACAGCCAGCAGAGGGAGGCAAAGAGTATAATTATTTTTGCTTACACTATTTCACACAGAATTTTAAGGATTTCTTACCCAAACACAAAACTAGTTTCCTAAAAAGTAATACTTCAAGTGCTTAAGATAGACACTTCCACCAAAGTTTTACAATAGCAAAGGTGATGTCAAAGAACACCAGCACTATGACTTTTACGATTTCGTTCTGTCTGTTAAGTGCAAAGGGCTTTAAGGCTTTAGGTATTTATTTGCAGTTTTCTCACCTATCCAAGAATGGCTTTTTCCCAGATACTAGTTAATTTTACGTCAGTAACTTGAGCCTTGTTTTTCTGGAAAGAATCTATGCATAATCAGAGGAATTTGAAGGTAAACCATCTCTCTGAAACAACTGGGAAGTAACACCAAAATGTAGATGTTGTCTTCAGACAGTTGAGAACTTGCTCTACCTAATTAGCTGAGAAAGGACCGTGCTCTCCGTTGAGCATTCACCTCTCCTGCTAGCTATGTATATTTACCCCATGTTGGAGAAAAAGTGTAAAGAGGATGGAAACTTCCAACTTAAAAATTAAATGATGGAGGAAAAATTGGGAAGTGAAAGGAATGAAAGCAAAAATTCAGATATTATCACACACTACAAACTAGCAATAAAAAAACCAAGAAAAACAAGGATCCAAATTTGCAAGTTTGTTAGGAATTATATGAAAGACCCAGAGCATTCAAACAACCTACCCATTTCGCAGGAACATTGCAAGTTTAGGGCTCTTTTTTCTTATTATTCCATTTTGTCTTTAAGTTGGATTCAAGCTTCAACTGATGCTATTTAAGAGTGTCATTTTAAGATACAAGTTACAGACTGGAAGATCCCTCAAGGACCACAAGGCATGAGTATGTACGGCCATGTTGTTTTACACCTCTTCAGCCAGGACTTGTCATTCTGAAATCCTACAGATGTGCTAACAGCTGTAGAGGTGGGTGAGGAGCCGGAGCTGCCCCCGTGCTGGAGTCATGCCAAGGAAGCATTGCCTGTAGAACTAACAAGGGAGAAATGGCTGAAATGGGATAGCTCTCAATTCACAAAGAATGGGAGTGACTGCGTGGGGTAACCTGCCATCCCCATAGAGGTAGTTTGCATGGGGCTTCTGAGCCCACACTGCCAAACTGTATTTGTAAAAAATGCAAGCCTTTTTTTCTGTTTCCACAGTAATTTAAGCTAGAAGCAAATCGTCAACAGCAGAATGATACACCAAGCAAAATCAGTGAAGCTCAAAGACTGTGCAAATTGCACAGAGGTGTGAATAGGACTTGTTATGTCTTTTTAGGCATCAAAATATGCCTAAAAATGTGTTTCCAGCCAAGCTCACAGGCATTTTAAAATGTGCTACACCCTTTTACCTCCTGTGCTTGGACTAGCCAATGTATGAGCAGCAACATAGATCTGAGGTATGTCTTTCTGCAAATGGGCTCACGTTACTTCTGCAGCCTGGGTTTTGCAAGCATTGCGCTACTGTAATTCATGTCCAGAATATGGCCCACTGGGAAGTACTTAAGTTACACTAGTGAAAAACTTGAATAAACTCTTGGAAGCTAAAACTAATCACCACTTTAGAAATCCAAAGATGATGCAGTTATGTGGCTAATAATAAGCTTTTTAAGATAAAGTTATCAATCTGTACTTAACCAATAGATGGGAACTGGTTCAAAAAGAGTCTTTCCAATTCATCAGGTAATGAATGCCTATTAAAAAACTATAAATAAGCATTCACCCGAGAGCTTGGAATGGCACTTTGAGAGCCTTTCTGGTCACTCAGGTAAATAATGAGTTTTACATAACTTTTCAGCAAAGATTTTTTTTTGCAAATGAGGAGATGGAATGCAGAAAAGCTTCTGATCAATGTTAAAGTTGGGGTACAAGACAACGCACAGCTTGGAATTCAAAGTTAAAGCTGGCATTGTTGTTCACTCATTGTAGCCTACTCTAAGGGCTCAATATTAAAGACTTTTGTCTTTACTTCGACTTCCTTATGATGGTTTCAGTTTAGGATTTTGTTTATACATGGTATTTACATCGATGAGTATTTTTTGCATTATCTGTTCACACAGCAGCCACTAAAGAATTGTAGAGCTGGGCGAAATGAAGGCCCCTAACTAATGTGAAAATGACTACAGTGGTCTCTCATCACAGTCCCCATCAAATCTGCAAGCACTGTGTTTGCTCAAATCTTAAGATAAAGGGAAAGAGAGTCCAAAAAAAACCCCAACTTTCTGGTCTCTCATTCTGTCGATATTTACTAGTCTCCAATAAAATCACTCTTATCAAATATTTTGAGCTTTCTTGATGACTAAGAAAAAAAATACCCATAAAGAGATCCATCAATTATCTTAAAATCAAATAACCTGGCAACTAGGATATATGACAAAACTAAATGTAAGCCCTTTCCTGGATAGCAGTACAGTCCTCCCTAAAGAATTGCTCATCAGCTGTCCTCAACACCTAACACCCTAGGACAAGAAGAGAAAAATGGGTTTCACACCCTGAAGGTTAACAAACTTCATTTATTATACACTCAGAGAATGAATATTGTACTGCAGGCTCAAGGATGAAAAAGGGAAACTTATCCCAACTCTAACCATGGCAGTGTTTCACGATGAGGCTGACACTTGAAAATGCTAAAATGCAAACCAAGAGGGGAAAAAAACATATAGTGTTTGTATTCAATAGAGATCTTTCCTGACCCTCGTGATTCTAAAGAAATATATCCTTCCAATTGTTCCATACTGTGTTAAAACATATTTTTTGCATTTATTAATAATTCAAACATGTTGTTGTTTAAAAAATATTCACATCATGTGTTCATAGTTTCCATATACATATGTCAAACTTTATTTTGTTTTACCATTATAATCTGTGAATAGATTTACCCTTTGTTTCTGTTTTCAAATCTCTGAGGAATGTTTGATTAGGTAGGAGGGTTTGTTTTATGCATTACTTGTTCATCATTGCACAAGTGCACAGGCTAAACAAAGTTGGCATACTTCATACTGATTGGTGGAAACAGTGTAGTTAAACAGTGTAGTTAATACAAGGGAATGAGTAATTTCTCACCACAGCTAATCAGCTGCACAATAGCTATGTATCAGACAGCACTGCTATGTATCAAAAATACATTTTAAGGTAGCTTGTAGCGTACATGATTATCTAGTAGTATCCGTTACAATAATTTCATATTAACACACTCTTTCTGTATTTATTTAATAAAATGAATCTTGTGTGCAGCAGTCTATATGCATAACCAGCCAGAATACTGGGAAATATCAAGTTAATGGCAAACCCAGGAATGTTCTGGCTGGTATATAATGGAAGATATGTACAGGTTGTTCCAATTTAACAATGTCTGGTGAAAAAGAAAAGCAAGAGCACTGAAGATGAGAAAACAGCTTCTGATGCACTGAAGAACTTAAATCAATTTCATAATTCTATATCTCTCACTCCGTACATCTACAACTAAGAAATAACAAGATAAATACATTGTAATATTATTTACCAGATGTCTTCTGCATTAACATTTTTCCATCCTTTTGTGATGAGCTGTATTTTATTATGACTTGTAAACCTGTCATTCCGGAAGAAGGTATTTGTAACAGCTCAGCGTCAGTACAAGTTTAGAATGGGATCCCTCTGTTAGGAAACAAGGTTGGGTTCAGTAGGAGTTAACATTAACAATTCAAGAGCCTGTAGGAGAAATTAGAAACATGAGTCCTCCATAATGATGATAAAATCAAACTGGAAAATAAATGTATTCTCAAATGTCATAGTAAGAAAATGGATGAATATATGCAACTAAAATGGTCTCTTAAATTTCAAGTGCATGGCCAGGATTCTCAAGAACTTGCTTCTAAATAGAAGCAGCTGAATTAGAAATCTATCAAGTAATCTCACTGCTGCATATCTGCGCATGTAATGCAAACTTCATGAAGTCCACAATTTCACCCTACTAGACTAATCCAAAGCCCATTGGGATCTATTCCTCTGAATTTGATGAGTTTTGGATCAAGCCTTTTGAAGATAAGGAGTGAGCTGGAAACAAAATGATGCCATAAATCAGAATGAGTGGTACAGAATTAAGTAGTACAAAATATAGCTTTCAGTACTATATTATGCTAAGGTTATAAAATAAAACAAAACAACACAACTATTGATGCATAAGCAGTAAGGAGAAAGATATATAAATATTTGTGTTATTAAGGAATTAGTGAAATGGCAGCACTTCATTTTCTTAAAAAATATAGGCTCTATTTTGATATTCACACTTAAGGAAACACTTTGGCTCTGATAAAACCAAGTGGATAATTAAAAATTATAATATTAGTTGTAACCTTAACACAGATAAGTAAACTTGTCAGGAAAGTTTTAATGAGTTAAAGTGAAAAGACAATGACTAAATTAACTGAGTAAATTGGCAAAGGGAAATTTATTGTATATACGGACCCCTTTAACTTGTCTTAATGTCTGAATTTGAACTACATAAATTACTTTTCTTTACATGATACATTAATTTATAAGGATAAAAGAATTCTGCTCAGAATCTGCTTTCTAGGACAGGTAACAGTGCTTACAAATTAATTGTCCTGTAGTATAATAGTAACTTGAAATCCATGGATTGAGTAAAGATTCCCGAGGGAAATGCCAGCTACTGGAATACCTTTAGAAAGTCAACATAGAAGATGAAAACACGATCACACTGAACTTTGCTAAAAATGCAAATGATTCCATAGCATCTTGTAGCTGTGGGAATTCCCACTACTCTGGGAAACACCAGCTCCTGCAAAGCACATCTTCCACGTGCCACAGCCGAGAGGTGTGGGGAGGGTGGCATCCAGGTACCCGAGTACATCTCAGACACACATACGAGCAAGAGCCATGCTGGAGAAGCTGAAACAGTTGATCCGCTGTCATCTGAAAAGACGCTACGTGCTTATGAAAAGTGCACGGCATATTCCAGAACAACTTCTGGATAAAATAATTTACTGCCAAATCTTGACTGAAATAACTGTGACGTAAAAGCTGACATAGATGTATACCCCATAGGGAGCTGTCTGACTGTATCAGTTTTTAATGCATCTTTCTGTTAAATCAAAGATCCAAATGCTAAATCTAGCACTGAGGGACATCAAGGGAATTTGTGACATTCCTCATAGGACTTGGTGTCCATAAACTAATGAATGGATAAAGCCGATCTCGATATTCAGTTTCTAATTTGTGACAAATATAATATTGATGATATTTTATTTAACTGTTTCATAACACCATAATTGTGAAAATTTAACAAAACAGAAACTGCTCACTCAGAAATACACTACAACAGATATTTGGATTATGTGTATAACTAAAAAAAAGGCACTGCGGAAGACCTTAATATATCATGGTTTAGAAGTTCAGATCTTTCAGCTCATACTAAATACTGTCAAGCACCAAGAAGTTCTGAGCCAGAACCAACTGAAAACAATGGAAAGATTTCCATTGGCTTTAATAAGCAATGAATTCAATGCATAAAAATGAACCAAACTAGTAAATGTGCTGTTACTCAGAGTGGCTTCTAAATAAATATATAAATTACATTTCTCACTCTGAATCTTTGAATTCTGGAAGGCACATAGCAAAACCAAGACAAGGTGAAGACTGTATATATTGGTAAGCTGTTAGTAACTCAGTCACATGCAGTAACAGTGCAGAGCGGACGGCCCATGACAAAGAAACTTCAGGATGCTCAGTTCAGATACAGACATGAAAATTCAGTTCAGCTAAGTCTACCAGCAAATGCTTGCCGGAGCCTCCCGGAGGGCATTTAACTGCAATTCCCACTTTCTCATTGTGCCTTTGGGGGGGTAATCCCCTGCCAGCCCAGTGGGGCTGGCAGCCCTCTCGCCCAGGGACATGCCATCCTTCCCTCCTTGGTACCCTGTGGAGGAAGACCGGCTCCTGCCCACCAGCAAGCCCTCAAAGTGTCTGCAGTGGAGAACCCCTTCCTGTTCAGAAGGAGAAAGAGGTGTCTACAGGTCCCTCATACATAGCTGGCCTGAGAAAAACAGGGACATTGCAGATCTGTAATTCAAAGGTGAATTATTCATGTGCATTTTGGGGTGTCTAGGGTGCTGCCACTGGAAGGCATGGGGAATCGTGTGGGAAAGGAGAAAGAAGTGATACCTCAACCACATTGAAACTGTAAATGGGAACGGGCAGACTGGGGAGCTTTCTGCTGTTCACGCGATACAGCGTGAAGTATCAAAAATCTCTTTTACATGCTTTTGTCCACCTCCCTTTTAATAAGAACCAGGATTACAACCAAGAAGCTAATAACTTGCTATGAACAGTGGTATTTGTTGAGGCATGCAGTTTCCAAATGGGAATTTGGGCTTGTTTTTATTCTTCACTTAACACTTCCCCTGCCCAGTGCAGTCATTTGCACTGGTGGTGTTCTGACTATGCCAACACACAGAAAGCACATGGCCTAATAACTCCGACTTTAACAGATCCATGGCTTCTAACAATGCGATTGCAGAGGAATTTGCCCTAAACAAAGCCGAAGTACAGAAGTGCCTATCGCAGTTAGCAGCAATTAATGTCTCTTCAGAATCCTACGTGCCTTAACCACAGCCGGAGGGGATCTCGTCTAGCCGGGGGAGAGAGGGACACCTGCGTGTGATGGTCACCAGCCTTTCTGTCAGGATCCTCAGCAAGGGTATTACAAGCCACAGCGTCACAGCAATGCAGTGGGAGCGTTTGGTTCCCTATGAAATAGAACTGGAATCACAGACTCCTGAAAAAGCTCACACAACACAGCCCGAGCAGCAGGCGAGAAGCACTAAAAAACCCACAAGAATTGAATCTATTAGAAATATTCTCACTTGTCCTGTTATGACCCACGTAGGAAAACTTTGGAAAACGAACATCTCGCACCCAAGGAAGGGCCATGGTGTAGCTGGTTCAAAGTGGTGCTTCCCCACACCCTCCCGATGCCTCAGCCCGGCACATCCCCAGGCTGCCAGCAGCTGCCCCCACAGCCAGCCCCCGCAGCAGCCCGCCAGGCAGTAAAGGGTGTCTCTGCCTTCCCTCCGGGCCTGGGCACTGTCCCCAGCCTTATTCCTGCTCCAAAGGAGGGTGGCCACCACAGCGGTATGGTACCTGCTCGCCCCAGCTATCACTGTCGGTGCAGGCTGCACTGACAATGCGTTGGTTAATAGGTCAATACCAAAGAATTAATAAATACAGTGGAATTACATACAGAGAAGGGGCATGTGCATTTCATAATATAAATGAATAATTTTCAAAATGTAAAAGTACTAATGCACATTTTCACTTTGTGCTTTACAACATGTACAATATCTTGGCCCAACAAATTAAGATTGACATTTAAAAATTACTAAGAAGCCTATTTCTGCTGTCAGGGCAGGCCCAGAGCATCCATCATTGCTGGTGAGCACGGAGTGCACACACTGAGGGGAAGAAAGACCCTTAAAGGTTTGAACATAAACCTTGTCTAGAGATAAGCCAGGGAAACATGAGGAGCCATATCCTGTTAAAGTCACAATCATCATTTTTAAAGCAACAAATCAAGTGTATTTGCTATTTGCATCTGAGCAAAGTTAAGATAATAAGCCATAAGGAGAAAAGAAAAAGCACAAGTGGAAAAAGATGCCTCTTCCAAACTTAGTGTATCATCACAAATCTGTTAACTCTATGTAAGAGGCAACCTAAGGGTATCAAGTCTAAAAAGCACTGAATCAATAAGAAGTCATTAAAAATCAATGTATGAACTGGTTTGCATGCCCTCAGCCATCACTCCAAGGCACTAATGCTCTAATAATTCTCAATTGATATGCACAGAATATGCCAATTTAAATTTATTGGAGCACTTCAAATTTTTAAGTGCTTAACTTTGGGAAAGATTGGCTTTATGGGGCTAAAGCAGTGAAGAATGATCAGAAATGTTTAGAATGCCTTATATTTTCAGTAATTTGAAAGAGATTAAAGGACTAGATTTAAGAAATTAAGAATGATTTAAAAATCATTCGATCACGTCAAATTACTAGAAATGCTTGAATCGCAAACAACATTGCTAGTTAGTAGACATGCAATAAAAGGGGTCCATTCTTACATCAATGCCAAAATGAAATCTCTGATCGCATGAGACAGTTCTACATGTGTACCAAAGAGAAAGGGGACCACTTGCATGTGCACAGAATATGCAGGGATTTCATGTGCAAGACAAACCCTTACCACCGAGAATCCCCCACATCTTTCCAGATTAAACTAATTTCATAATGTAATATGATTTGAAATTGACTCTCTAGTTAGAAATTCTGGTTGATATTATTTTTTATTTCTGGGAGACAATAAAACATTTTGAAAAAGACCCCTCTGCAAACATCTGGAAATGCACAGAGATCCACAGCAGAGGGCAAGCCACGGTCCCCGTGCACGGAGCGGATGAAAGCTATGAGGGAGGCTGCAAGCTCGGACACCGCGGGAGAATCCCGACCCCTTGGAAACACTGACCTGTCATTCCAGGTCCTACTGATTCAGGATTCTCACCTTTCACCTTTTACAAATCTTCTAGAAGTGCTGTAGATGCTAAGGTGTTTACTGTATCCCAAAGCCTAGCCCTGGAAGGTTTTTGAGCACAGTGCCTCCTGTGTTCCTAAAAAGCAAATGCGGGGCTGCATTTACTTTTTCTTCGTATTCACTCCTGGAAAATATACCTAGAGGGGAAAATTTAAGAAGTGGTATTAACAGCTTAGTACAGCCAAGATAAAAGCTGGAGAAAACAAGGCATTAAAAAGGGTTAAGGTAAAATAATAAACTGTTATTAAGCCTATTAACAGTTTTAAAACATCATTGTTTATGGCATGATAAAGCTGTGCTTTTTATGGGTGTTTCATTTGTACATTTTACTTATTCTGCTACTATTTAACAATGCCATGAATCTCTGCTTTAAACATCCTCTGCAATGTACTGATTTAATCTGAATCTTCTAACCCTACTTTTAAAATAACATTGCAACGAAACAGAGGTTAACATTTCATAACTTCAAACCGCAAGCAAAAAGGCTAAAATTTTATGAGGGCCCTTAAAAATAATACTCATTTTATTAAGTATAAAATATACAGAATTAATCTCATGTTTTCATTCAGTCTTTGCTTGGAAGATGGAAGCCGCTCTAAAAACGGTCTCCATTTTCTTACCTCTCCCTCTGGCTAACCAGCCAGCAGCTGCCATGCCTCTGCTCATGTCCCTGCCCTGGGGCAGGCTGTGCCGGGCCGTGGCAGGGCAGGGGACCATCCCTTGCAGCGCCCCGTGACAGCCCCCAGAATCCACTCTGGAATTCAGGACCGTGCGCTGCACTCGAGTGACCGAGACATGATAGAGCAGTCTTTTACTAATGTTACAAAAATTCTGGCAGGAGTAAACAATCAACATTTTATGGATTTTGGTTTATAATTTAACTTCTTTCACAACACTATTACTTACTGCCACTTCTCTGCAATTCTTTCTCTACATATTATCTTGCACTTGCTAGATCATAGCTGAGGAAAGAAGGGGGGGAAAAAAAAACTTTTATCCAGCGAGACACTTTATCAAGAAAATTCTACAAGAAATTGGTTGTTACCTGCGGATAACAACTGGTTTGTTAGTTAATGGCTAGAGGCAAAGCCAAGGCCAGTTAATGCTCCAGCTGTCCAGTCATTAACTGCAGTAAAGACTGATTTTGAGGAGGTTATTGCCGTGATAAAATATCCTCAAAAGATTATAACAGCAATAGTGTACAGAAAAAAAAAAGTATTAGTGGCTATAGTGTGACTGAATGGCTGCATTTGAAAAATTGGTCATTCCCTGGCGGTTCATAACCGATTTTCCACCAGTCAAAAAGCAAGTTGTGCTCTGTTAGGTTTATTGTACAAAGCAATAAAAATATTGGCCAGGTTAAATTGTCAGCGTGTTATGACATTAACCATTCTTTTACTGTGCTTAATTTAAGTGCTACTATGATTCATTATGGAAAGAAACTGTCCTTTGCAAGTAAACAGGCATTTCAGCACTGGGAACAGATAGCAATAATAAAATCTGAATGCAAAATTACATTTCATTTGATGGCTCCCTCCCCCCCCTTCATAATGATCACCTTTTTTCTTTCTTCTTTCTAGAAATACTTCAGAATTCTTGGCTATTCAGTTTGCAAGATTGTCTTCCAAAGTTTGCATTATTGATGTGATGCCTGGCAGCAGTACTCTAGTTATGAGTGTGCCAGCATTTCCATCAGAAAACCTTTGTGATGGTTAACTTGGCCATCACAAGTCACTTTGTGTTTCATCTGGCATGCGGATTCACAGACCGTCGTGCAGATCTGAACCACGCGAGCTGTTCCTCTCTCTCACTGTTGGTTAAGGTCAGAACTGTGCACACAGAAATGTGCACATGCAATTTCTGTGCACATGATTCTGTAAATCTGGACCTGTTCGTATTAAATTACAGGAAAATATGCAAAGTCCTGCAGATTGCTATGTTAATTTGCATGCTTTTATCATAAAGGCTATGTGCTACCATAGTAATCTTAATATACATTGACAGACTACACCATAACCACTCCAAAAAGCCATTAGGGTTTATTTTACAAATTTAGAAGAATTCTAGGCAGATTCAGCATTGCACAACTAAATTTTTTTTTATTGTTATTATTCACTGACACCTGTAACAGAAGTGGAGCCACTGAACTTTACACGGCTAAATCATCAGACAAAGTTTTTCGACATAATCTGGAGCAGTTAGGCTGAATTTTCACTCAAATTTAATGATTACCTAATTCCAAGACATTGCTCTGAAGATTCACACCTAAATGGTCCAATGAACAAATTTTACTGTCATCTCCTGACATCACTGGCATCCTGGCTCCACTGAAAATAACAATATTTAAGTACTCCGGGGTTCTACGGTAGTTTCAATTTCACTCTTGCTCCAAGACCACCTGACTTGTGCCAGTGAGCCCTGTCTGTTACGATGAGGGATTTTACAGGCATAAATGATGGTGCAATTCATCCCACTGCAGCAAGGCTTCGCAGGAGTCTCCAGGCAGTCACATACCACATGGCCACTGTACACCGCAATATTAAATCCTAGGATCTCCCACAGTTAAGGCTGCCTTCAATTTCCTAGTTATTCTTAAGGGACTGCTGAAGTTAAACGTGTTTGGTTATTTTTTTTTAATACTAGCTTCCTCAGGAGTGAGTGAATTGTTAGATTTTGCTACACTGAACAATTACATTAAATGATTATGTCCAGACTTCTAAAGGTAGTGTCAGAACAGCCTCCAACGGCAGAGCTGCACACAACCTCCGCACGAACCTGCTGCTTGAATGCTGTACAGACGTCTGCCAACGCTGGCAGCAACACCAACAGAAAACAGCAGTGAGCACACCAAAATGACCAAGAAGGTGTATATATAGGTACAAACCAACTGTGATTTCTGAAAGCCAAGACTTGGAATCAGTTAAATTCACTTCACAATACTGATATATTTGTCAGATGTGGTGACTCTATGATATAACGTTATACTGTAATAACCAAAAGCTTCTGCATGTGCATTCACAAACACATGTACATATATATAATACATGTATGTATATATACACATGTATTTATAGATATACACATGTATTTATATATATACACATGTATTTATCTATATACACATATATTTATGGGGGGTATATGTATGTATTTTTTATGTGTATAAGATAACTGCATTATCTATATAGAAGATACATGCACATAGGCATATATGCATGTGTGTTCCAGTAGGTGGAGATCCCAAAGTACTCAACGTATGCTAATACCCAGGCGCTGGTGATGCCACTGTAATCATGGGACTGCTTTTGCACAGAGAGGTTAAGTGACTTGTCCAGTGCCATACAGAAAGTCGAGGGAAAAGCCAGGAGCAGCACATCCAAGCTGCAGTGCAGTCTCCTGGCCTGGTCACAGACTAAACCTGTATCATGTCACCCCATGCTGCCAACCATATCTTCTCCTTAAAGTGCAGTTTTAATGACTCAGTTCCAGTATAAGCCATGCTACCATGCATAATCAGACACACAGCCTACGAATGAAATGTATGTCTTATAATTAGGTCCACACAAATGCTGAAACTTCAAAATACAGTTTAGAAGGGTTTCCAGTACATCTGATGCCACAGGCATCACAGCTCCGCTTCTGGACATACCAGCTGCTGCTCCAAGGCTTGGGCCAACTGTTGCTGCCAAAGGATACTCAGATGATGTGCAAAACTGGAAGATGGAGAGAAGAGTTATTCGTCATCTTTGATGCTGGAACTTCAAGGGAAGCGCAGGCTCCTCTCTCAGCCATCAGCATGCTCTGACATCATCCCTACCTTGATGTCTGGCCTGCTGTTGCTATGCCTTGGTGTGATTTTAGGCATGAGTTGGCTGTAAAAGGGTTATAAACACAGCACACTAAATTGCTACCCAAAATGAGAAGTGCACAAGTACCTTTATGCGTCTGTTCTCTATCAGATTCCAACCCTTTCCAGATGAAGTTACAAATGGATTATTCAATTTCACTTTTTACTCTTAAATACGACCTTTTAAGATAAAGTGATTCCAGAGGGCTCCCGGATGGCTTGCCATTATTTCAGTGCTGATGGCATATAGGCACTGCTAGTGTGAAGGGTAGAAGCCTTCAGGGCAAGGACCATCATGTTCAATATTGCAAAGAACATAGATTTTACCCAAGGACCAAATACCTTGTAGTCCATCCTGATGTGTTTTGTTATTGTGCTAGAATAGATAAAATTCTGGCCCTTACAATGTCTGTTGAGATTCTCCAGATTCGTCTGCAAAACTATAAAACACCCAGGCATTTCTCCTGCAGCCACATCTCTCTCTGCTTCGGACATTCTGCAGGGTACTAGCCCTGGTGGCACCAGTTAGTGATTTCTTGCAACAGTCATTTTGCTTCTGGGCTAGGAATCCCTGTGTCCCTCGAGAACAAGACACAAAGCACTCACCATTTTCAACTGAGGACATGTACTGGCACCAGCACCAGTGCTGTTCCCCATATCTTCTCAATTCAAGCAAGTTCTCTACACAGCCTACCAATAAAGATTGGCTTTTTCTCAAAATACCTCATGAAATCTATATTAGACATAAAGTCTTGCAGTTCTTTTCTGCTGTCAAGAGAAGAGAAGAGTCAGGCTCCTATTCAAAATCACCTTCAGCCAAACCCCCACTGTCAGACAAGTGCATCATCATGGATTTTGGATTGATGAACTACTGTATTTTAGTATTTCTGCCAAAGCAACATGGGTCTCATCAGCAGGAAAGAGAATAGAGTGAGACAGAGAAGAGACAGCACACTACACCTATGCAAGGGCTGCCAACAGAAAAAAAGGGCACTCTCTCGAAGGGCAAAGACACAGATGTATTTGAAGGACAGGCAAAGGCGCGAAAGAGAAGAGAATGGAGGTGGTACTCAGAAAGGCATGTTAACAGCTAATGCTTCTGGAGGTTTTTGTGGAGAGAAAATGTTGGCAAGGACTAAGCAAAAAATGGCAAGTCTTATCATGCAGCAGAACCAGCTTCACCAATATTCTAGCAAGTGGCCCACGGCACAGACAGTTGAAGTGACAATGTAGGTGAACAAGTCTGAAGAGAGCAAACTTGAGGGGGAAACATTCATGTGGCTCTTCCCATGTCTATGCATATTTTTCATTTTTGACAAGAACCTGCATTTGTGAGTTATAACATTTGCGATGATGACCTCACCATATAACAGCCTTCATCCTGTGGGTCTCTGTCTCTCCCTGGCTTCCTGTCCATCCAGCAGGAATGTCAGACAGCAGCACTTCCCGCCTCGGCTCACATCCTCTGCCCCCTTTGGAGACACCTTCCCCTTGCCCTTCACTCTCTCTCTCACCCAACCTCTGCCAAGAGCCCCACAATTGCCTCCGCCAGCAATGCTTGCACTGTCCCTGGGGTTTGTGCTTCTGAACGTGTGCATTTGCATCTATCAGTAAAGCAAAAGAACAAAAGAGAAAAATTCACTACAGGTGAAGTTCATCCCTATGTTCTCCAGAGCTGCTTAATCACAGACAGCGTTTTATCTTTAGAATTCAGATCTGCTTGTATGTTAGCCATTACATATCAGCATTCAATGCTCCTTAAAACAAGGTTTAGAGGAATTTAGTACATGCCGTTCTTTTACACATGGACACACACCCATGTGCACACACACATGCAAATATATACTTTCAGGGAGAGAGAGGTTTAAGACTGAAAACTTATTTTAGCTTAAAACTTATTTGATTTGAGACTTAAAGAGTTTAAGCCAGATTTATTTTGGGTGACGAGTATTTCTTACATCTAAGGGATAAATATTTTCTCCTATTTTAACAACATCTCTTCCGTTTGATTTTCTCACACATATTGTATTTAACTAATGAAGTACAAATACCAAAACAAAGGAATATCCAGGATTAACTTAGCAAATGCCATTAGATTTTGTGCAGGCATAGTATAGAAATGGCACAAACTTTGGATTCTTAAGGATCATTTCCAGTGATTCTTTTTCAAAACTAAGGGATTTTTAATACTTAAAAAATTTCAATGTATTTCAAAGAGTTATTACATTTTTTACAGTTCTGAAATAATGCCAATTTTGCAACTTAATTTGTTAAAATGATAATAAATGAGAAGGCTGTCACTTGACAGAGAAAAACTAGCTCTTTTTTCTATTATCTGTTTTGCTGTAAGGTTAATTCTTTATATTTTATATTTAAATTAATTCAGATTTCTTTCATAATAGGGCGCTTACTATATTATGGAATTAGTAAGGAAATGGGCAAAAAAGGCAGGAAGAGAATAAGGGGGAGGGGAGAGTGTAGGAAGAGATCAATTAAATAATTTTTTTGTCAAAAATCAGATATGCACATATTTTAGTTTGGAGAGCATATGCTGCTCTTGATGTGGATCCAAAACCGAGGCAGTGCATTGAAGAAAATAAAACCAGCTCTGTAATTATTAGCAGAGACATATTCGTGAGGGCCATTTCCTGTAGAAAATGCCACTTTTATTTTCTTTGCTGTATCCTACTTAAATCCCCTTAGCAGAGAAGAGAAGGAAGAGGCAAAGTTACAGCGTGCGTTTAAGTAATAAGCCATGACCAACATCAGATTTTTCACCAATTACCATGCGCCTCAGAAAGCCCTGGAGGGCCCACAGCCTGCCAGACCGGCTGGAGGTCTTCTCCCATTGTATTGGCCACGTTCACAAGTTTCAAAGAAAGCAAGAAAGCAAGCCAAATTTGCCAGCGAACACAATCTATAATCACTTTTTGGCCTGGATCAAAGCAAAGAAATCTGAATGAAGCATGACAGTATCAGGGACAGCAAAAGCCATGAGCGAAGTGCAAAGACATCATCTGCCACACTAGATGACAAAATAATTCAAGTTCCATTAGCAGGTTGCACATAGACATTACTACCTGCAGGAATGAACAAAGCACAAGATGACAGAGTGGAATAAAGCTTTCAGTATTTCTCTACAAAGCCACAGAAACGATATGGGGGATGACGGAAGAAAGTTGATGGTTCAATCTTGATTTGAGAACTGTTGGCCATCTCACATTTGGGGATATTTTTTGCACCAGAGCTACAAAAAGAGAAGACGACATGACTACCTTAGCAGAGAATCAAAAGAACATCTGTTACTTGGGCAACTATTTGTAAGGTAGGGAAGGGCAACGAGAAAGTCACTAGTTCTTGGTGGGATTGCAAGTCTGTGCTTATATCAGCATCTGGAAGTCCATTTTCAAGCTCTTAAGCCTCATAATACAATTGGCTTTTTAATTTTGCAAACCTGCATGAACAGAAATGCATAAGGTTGCCCATAGCCAGCTAGCAGAAGTAGCATTTTTAGGAATATTGTCAGAGTGAATTTAAATGTTTCAAAAAGCATATATTCTCCCTAGTTATTATTTTCTACTGTTTGTTACCCTTTGGTTCTTGTTTGTTCCTTCACAGGGGCACATAAACTTGTGAGTCTGCAAAGAGTTACCAGGAACACTAAGAAATTACAGTATCAGACACCTACAGTTACCTATTTGACACCATCCCTCCCCATCACCATGACACTTTCATGCCAGCTGTGATGGCTGCACTTAACAGATGTCACACGAGATGCGTGTCTGCCATTGATGTGGCCCTCATCCCCTCTGTGGTCTGCAACATGCAGATGATAATTTGCCAAGGAGAAGAATATGACCTCCAGGTTCACAGTTCAAAATTCCTCCCAGTATGGTAAGTGGGCATACGTACTCACCTCTCCAGGTATATTCGTTTCATGCATCTTGGCTCCAATGAAAAAAAAAAATATCCAGACACCCCGAAAAGCCATAAGCATTTCTGTCTGCATGACGGTTTGATCCACAGGGCTACTGAGCCCAGAGGGATTCTTGCTTAGTCTGAAATGATATTTATTTATTTTGGTACAGAACTCTTTCACTGGTGAAAGCTCTCTAAAGGAATCAAAATGAGAAAACAACACTTCTGCTGCATTCAGATTGCCCCAGAAATTTAGAAAACAGCTCTTAAAAAGGTAAAGATTTAAAAATTACCATCAAACCCATTTTCACACTTTCTAAACTGCGATTTAGTATCATTTACATTATGGGAAAACCCCACAGCCCCAGTAGGCTCAGGGGGACACTGCATTAGTCATGGTGCACATACACACAAAGACATGACCCCTGCCCCGGAGAACTTTTTATCAGCTCCTAATTAACCTCTTCCTGATCCTTGAAGCCAGAAAAATCAATGGGTCTCTATTCTGGCTTTAAATTCATTCAGCTGGGGGAAGAGGAGGATCTATGGAAAAATTATTTTTAAATTTAATTTAAATTTTTAAAAATTTAACTTCTAAATTACCTTCTATGTGGGACATCACTCTAACAAACAATACTAGGTCTGCCAAATCACTCCTGCTCTAAATAACCAATTCTCCTTGTACAGCATCTGCTATCTGAAAGAGCTTCCAGTGGTTTTTACCATCATGAACAGTCAAGAATTCAGTATCACATGAATGGGAAGCTTCTAGAAAACGTAAATGTACTTCATTGCACCTTGATGAATGGCTGACTGTTGTGTTGTTATGAAATATACTAATATACTAGAAAAATCTAACTTTACTGTGATTAATTCCCATGCGTAGGGTTGAACAGGAATACTCTCCACCCTGAAGAAAATGTCTGTTGACGTACTGGCTAAAAAAGCTGGGATTTTCAAAAGGGCCACTGACTCCCAGTGTAAATTCAACTCTTAACAAACCTTAGGCACACCTGAACATCAAAATTCCAAACTCATCTCTGCACAAATAGTGTATCTAAATCCAAATTAAATGGGTAGAACTCCCCTACGGCAGTTTAACCCATAAAGCCTTCCTCTACTCTCTGTTATAATGTGAGGATTGCTTTTGTTTGAGGAAAGGAGGCAAGAAAACACTCCTGACGAGCACTCTCAGCAGTTCGGCGGGAGGACAGAGCCAGCTGCATGCATTGCCGGATGAGTACTTTGGAAGCTTAGCACAGGAGAAATAGGATGACATTAAGGGCAGTGACTGGGTAAGTATAAGAGCAGGTATGAAAAGAGAGAGGTGGTGTAATTAAGGGATGAAGTGAAGTAGTGGTGCCCAATGGATTTTAGATAATAGATGTCATTAAGGGTGATTCAGAAGATTGAATTGTACAACACAAATCAGTGTGGAAGCTGTGGAACAAACCAAGTAGAGAGAAGCATCACTTCTCTACTTACGGTAGAGAAGTGTTGGTGTGCTTTGTGCACTGCCATCTCTAAAAGGGACTGAGCTAACAAGAGAGATGATTAGTTTTCTAGGGGCAGAGGTTAAGGATGTTAGCGAGAGGGTTGATATGTTGTAGTCAAGAGAACTGGGAATGAATCCTGTATTTGTGCATGCGGAAATTAAATGATAACAGAAAGGCAGTGAGAGATGTTTCAGAAGAGGTTGGGACTTGAAAGGAGAGAAAACTACATTTTTGGTTCTGTAATAGTTCTTCATAAAAATTCCTAAGTAAATCTTGGCAAACTTGCCCACACAAATGGCTTTTTGGCTGGCACCATTTGCAAATGTTAGATTAAGACAGTGAAATCTAACTGGCTACGGCTTTGACTTACAGCAGAATATTGCAGAGAAAGCTGAGGGACACAGGGACAGACAGCACATTACATGATTTCGAGGCCAATCTCATTTTATAGAGCACCTATGTACTCCAGGCTAAATAAAATGGGTTACAAGCAGTGTGTCAGGCATCAGCAGGGAAGTCGGAGACAGCCCACGACAGCTATCATGTGCTCAGCAATGTGTGTTATATCCTGGACATCAACATAATTTATAAGAGCAAGGTAATCGTTGGCTAGAAAACTGCAATAATCGCCTTCCTTTTCTGAGAAGGTTTTATTGTCTCCAGCATCTGTTGTCTGAGACTGGGGCCAAAGCTTCCACTTGCCTCTCTTACTTCTTGAATCTGCAATGCCTTAGCACAGCCACCAAAGTTATTGGGCCTCTGAAGGTAGCGGAGCAGGTACAGATGCTGAAAACTTCCCACTCCATTACGTATGCTGATCTTCTACTGACGTCGTCTTTCAAAGCATGCCATTAGCACCAAATGTGGCTACCAGCTGTGCAGCTGCAGCCCAGGACCAGCGCTTCCCGGTGCTATGTAGCCGCTCTCAGAGCAGAGCCAAGGAATACAGAAGAGAAGCACAATAGTTTTTTGTGTAGTCTTAGGCATAAGACATGACTCAAATATCTCTGAAAGAAGCCATAGCATGCCCTATCATAAGCAGCTCAAGGAATCAGAGAAATTTTAAGCATTTTAAATTAGTTAACGAACCAACTTGGTAATCTCAGTTCTGAATACATAGTCATTCCGTAGCTTGTCATCCTCTTCACTCATCCCCTTCAACAGGAAAAGCCATCAAGACAAAACTACCAATTGTCCATTTGCTTCTCTTACAATTCTCTTTGCCAGCCAAACAGGACTCTGAGGAAGAGACGTCTTAGTCCTTTGCTGCCACTACATAGCCTATATAGGAACTGTGTAGACTATATATGAACTCCTGGAGCAGAAAGGAAAAGGAAAGCTTGAGAAAAGTCAGACATCAAGCCCAGAGACAAGAATACTTTGTTTACCAAAGGATGGAAAAACAGGAAAAAGGTAGCACAACTGGGAAATGCGATACTGAAAATACCGAGAGAAATAACACACTGCAAAAGCAGGCAAAAAGAGAAGACAATGAAAAGAAATAAAAGCTTTAAATCTTGCTTTGATCTTTAAGGCAGACTAAAGATGCTGTGGAACAGAATAAAAGCGTTCTAGAGGGGGAAAAAAAAAGGCCAAGAATAGCTTT
>Ga0065711_1028159_pt1:0-15000 | contig 43228 bp, 17 predicted proteins | sample Hoacrofraction12_FD_59098 | JGI IMG/M metagenome (GOLD analysis project Ga0065711, IMG submission 59098) | Hoatzin crop microbial communities from Cojedes, Venezuela - Epithelial fraction 12 v2 (version 2) | ecosystem: Host-associated > Birds > Digestive system > Esophagus > Crop... | reverse complement strand
TGATCAGCTCTGCTTGTTATCTGAGATAAAGGCAAGAGGAAAAATAGTGGAGGCTGACAATCAAGACAACGCACACGTTTCCCAATAAAGGCATCTTCTAAAGAGAATTTCCTTTAATAAGTGCGTTTTAATTTTTTTCTAATACTTGTTCTAGCTTTTTTAAAAAGCTTTTCTCTCACTGATTTCTACAGCTCACAAAATCCAAGCCAAACAAAAATCAGACAAAAACAAACCACAACTTTCCTAAACACTGTGCAACCCATAGCAACATCATTGGCAACTTCTCATTCATTCAGTGACAAAAATTGGGTCAAACATCGATGTTTTCCAAGGGAATATCTACAGAGAGTTCCTGTAAGCACCATCTTTTAGGAGACTGCTCAGAGCGGCAATTTGTTACTGCAGTGAATCCACAGAGCTGTGATCCTGATACAGAGGTGGCTGGGACACGGGTGTACTGTTCCTTCCCACAGACCTACCTGGTACTGGGCAGCAACACCCAGCAAGAGATAACCTGGGTGGACACAGAGCCAATTCTTCACCTTCAGGACGCACGCTGCTTTTTTTGCTTTTTAAGGACTGAGTTAATGCTCTGTATTAGATTATTCTGTTTTGTGTTTTCTGCTCACATACATATAGCTCTGTCATCTCCCAAACCAGGCAGGTCAGGGATGCTGGAGGGAGCAGCTCCCACTGCCAACCCCTTCTTGCCTTCCCTTGCCTTCTTGCAAGACTATGGAATGTCTTTTCTCTCAGCTTATTTGTTAGCAATACCATCTTTTTCAGCACCCGTACTGCTTTTCCCAATTTCTGCTGCTCTCTGGCACACTTTTTTCCTTGACTTTCTGTCAACACACCTAGCATCCCAGGAAGTGTCAAATTTTTAATTCTCTATCTATCAAAGCTACATAAACAAGGCTCTAGAGAATGACTGATCTTGTCATACAGGTCTGAAAAAAGAGATTTTTTTTTTTTTTTAACTAATAATATTACTGATACAACTAATGGGAGACAGATCAGATATGCTTCTCTTTTCGTAGGGACTGAAATAATTTAAATGCATGATGTAATTGTCCATCCTTTTTTTGTGCAAATAAGAAATGTGCACTTAAGCAACTCCATGTTCAGCTGTTTTTCCAGCTGGAAAGATGGAAAAAATCAGAATATCCATTCATTCTCTGAAGAGGAAGCAACCAGTCTTTACACAATATAAATTAGTTTATCCAGACCTAGTATTTTATATTTAATGTAGAATCTGATCCAAGATCTTGGCTTCATACAGATGAAAGGCAGACTGCTTGTATATTGGTGACCCAGTCCTACTTAACTACAACTAGGACTGTGTAGATGGAAACTACTTCTATATGAACAAAATTAAGAGAAATAAAAACCTGAGAAGGCTGAATGCATTAATCAGCCAAAACTTTCCTCAAATGGACACTATCCAGGTACCAAAATGATGGAAAAGCATCATACACGCAGCCTGAAAAGTTATGGAAGTGAAGCTGCACAGTGTTGCTATAACCAGAAATACCAATGCTTCCTCCAGTATCCCTCTCGTTCATGATGCTGGCTTCTGCCATTACAGATTTTTCTTTGCCAGACACCATATTGTTTTGGGAACTAATCCCTTTTCCCCATAAATTTTTTCTTGTCCTGGACACACAATTCTCCCCTGCCCCTGTGACTGTAACAGAAGAAAGCAGCTGATAACCATGTACCATCCTTCTCCAGTCCCAAGCTATACAGACCACTGATCGCTCCGGCTTGGAGAAACCTAATGGGCAATTAGAAAACAGAAACCAAGTAATTTGGGTGGTCATGCAGGAAACATGCATTATTTTCTGTATGAAAACTACCACTATGCAAGTATCACAGGTCTCAGAGTGAAATCAAAGTAGTACATGCTTCTTTATAGGGCTATTTATCAAAAAAATAACTTTGGCAATGTAAACAGAAGATGTGACTTTGACAAACACATAGATATCCACAGTAGAAGTTGGGCACTTAATCATCACAATCACTCAATACCACTGAAGTTATTATATGGTCTAAGTGTGTAAACAAATAGTACCGTTGACCAAACTCAAGAGCAATAGCAACAAGAGAGACCAGATGTCTTTGTCCCAGCCCATCAAGAAGAAGCTACTGAGCACTGAGAGAGGACTTAGTTGTGCCTCTCAGTTGACAACTTCAATGTCAGATGAAATTGTTTCACTGCAAAAACCCATTACCTTAATACCACTAACAGAGGACAAACTTTGACCACAAAGCCTGCTGGCCTGGGTACAAACAGATCAGTTCCTTTGATGAGCAGCTCACCTGGATTTTCCATTTTGCTAAAAAATATCAACAGAACTGATTTCAGAATCATTTATCAGAAGCGACCCAGGTAGGTCTGGGCTTTAGGCACACAAACAATGGAATATTTGCACCTGGTAGTTCTCTGGAAGAGACCAATGAAATAAAAATTTCCCAAAGTTACTAGAGCAGTTCTTTAAGAGAACTGGGGGGAAAAAAAACACACACACACACATATATATACATGTATATACACACACACACACACGTGGGAAGACATTGATTTGCCTTCCTACCTGAATTATCCTACGATCCACAGAATCTCAAAGGCAAGATGACGATTTCTCCATACAAAACAGTATTTCACAGTGTACTGTTTGCCCTCTCAGAGGGGCAGGAATGGGACGCTCATCCAGAGTGGTAGCAGAGATCACATATCTCCAGCAAGAAGGAGGAGCGTGCCAAATCCTCTGAAAGTAATAAAACCTCATCATCACCCAAACATCCACATCATGCTGGGGTCACCAGGAGCAGAAGCAAGGGATCAGCTCAGCCAGGACCAGCTACAGAGACAGCGACGGAGCCTGTGAGCTCCTGCCCCCACGGCGGGTTTCTGCATCCTCCTCCGCAGTCCCACACGCAGAGCGAGTACTGCTGCAGGTGACTTCACCAACTTGCTTTGCTTTATTCATGTTTAGACATTCAGGCATGCCTACACATATGCTGACACAGGGCCACATATTTCTGATATTTTCATTTGTTGCAAGATTGCATACATGGTAAACGCATCCATCCTGCTGCAGTAAATCATCATTTTACAATGAATATATACCTAGATTATTACTGTAATGCTGATGTATTGAACCATTAGTATAAAAAAGCAAGCAGGTGATAAAAATGATGCAAAGACTCCCATAAAGTGAGAAACAAAACCCAAACTACTGTAGCAAACATTAGCACTGAGATAAGTAAATTAGCGATTATTCTGGAGATAAATTAGCAGGTAGATAGGAGTACATAAAGTATATGTTGCCGCTTGTATCTTTTTCAGTTGAGAACTGTGAGCTGCATCTTCCAAAATCTATGTAGCATCAGTGCAATAATATGGATGGATATTTAAGACTAGGCTATGACCATGACTCTAAGGCAATTGCCTTCCATAGAAGTCAGCACACCAGCAAATTTCATCCTTATTAACTTTGCTGCTTTTATACATCACACTAATTAAAAACCCTACCATAAAAGTTGCTCTCAGATACTTTGCATAGAGTAAATATGCTGTGGGAATCTGGTATAACTGCAAATTTGCCTCTAACTAGAAAACAGTCAGTGACCCTGAAGAGATCAATTTTTAGGCAGCAATACAAGGTATCCACGGAGCAGAGAGATTAACTCTTCTCAGCATTTCAAGACTCCCAGTGAAATCAAATCTGCAGAGAAAACGTATATCCAGAGTGGCTTTGGAATCCAGACCTAATATATGGAGAAACTTTCAAAGCAGGTCATTTATTTGACATAATTGTGCGAACACCCCTTTAAGCTGTGCAAACCAGAAAGATCATTTCAAAATATTAACTTATTTCTTGCTATCAACAACAATGCAATTAATTCCCCTCAATAAAGATTGTTTTTGCAAAAGAGCAATAAGGTGCCTCTGCAGGGGGCATCATTATCATTAAATAATCACACCCCAGGAGACGCGAGGCACTCTGCTGCACCATGTACATTTTAGCACTCCAGAGTATGATTAGTTTGTGTTAACCACACCCCAGCATAGCTAATTGGGAAAAGAGTCTATAAACTGAGGACATTTCTGTACTTATTTTATTATACTTTCGGAACTGACAGTGAAACCAGGAAGTTTCTCGCCAGTCTCACGGAAAAGATGGCCAGGCCTGACCCAGCCAGGCAACGCCTTCTTACGGCTGCAGTCGAGGGAGAAGGAGCCCGTAACGCCAACTTGCTGTGGTAATGCATGTTAAAATCTGCATCCTCAAAAAATTATGTGAGAGAATCCCCATGCATAACAAGGAATTATGACTTTCGGATGCTATGTTTTTCTGTAAAAACCAAAACAGGCCCAGCTGTCCTGCGTATATATGTAGGGAAACAGACATATGATATTTTAATGGAATTGCTGCTTCTGATCTGCTGGATGTTTTATGTCGCTTTGGACAGTCTGCTGTGATACATGGCAAACTTCTGGAAATGGATGGATTTTTTAAAAAATACATACTTTCAGAACATAAATAATTGCTTTGCATGGTGCCATAGTTGTCCTGAGGACTTGGTTGGTGATTTTTGTCTGTTTAAAGCATTAGTTTTTACTACAGAACACATCCTGGAAATTGGATATGTTACGAAGATTATAGTCTAGATCTGTCAATTTTCTCTTGCTGAAAAGAATACGGAAGAAAATTATGGAAGAAACATGGTTTTGTACACAATTTGATTGTCAATAAAGCAGAAACCAGCTCATCATTTTGGAGATGAAATTTAAGCCTGCTTTGACAGCAGGCATGGCATGACTTCAAAGGCAACCACATAGGCACAGGATCAGCACTGTATATCTAGAACCACGTGTGAGGGTAAAGCAGCTCAATAACCATCCCAGCGTGGGTCAAGCCTCACTGCTGGAGACCTACCAGCCCTTTTCTTGGATACTACATGCCCCCCATTAGTTTCTACAGATGTAAGGGAAGGGGGGCTGCAAGAGCATGCTACCTCTTCCAAGAGACAGTGGGGACACCATGGAGAAGTCCCTCTTGGGTGCTGAGGGCACATGTCCAGGAGAAGGCCACATGACCAGTGACAAAGAAGACACCATAGTCACTTGAAGACTGTGAGAAACTACGACCACAACAAGTCCTCACCACATGCAAACCCTCCAAGGGTAGGGTATGTCCGGTAGACCTGTGTGGAGCAGACTAGTGAGCAGCATGTGTTGCTTGTATTACTAGCCTGGAATATCTCTATATTCAGTGCTGTCATCCATTTCTTCTCATCAGTTTAAAGAGACTGAACATTTTCTATAGGACATATAGGCTAGATGCACCAAGTCTTACCAAGTGCCCTTGTTCCTCCTCAGCAGCCACGAATTTTGCTGGGTGCAGGGGTGTCATCGAAGCTGAATTAGCAAAGCTTCTCCCATTTACTGATCGGACCAAGTTGAACAATGGTTGTTCAAGAGAATAAAACAAAAAATGAGAAAGTAATTAGAGATACAGGAATTCAAATGAAGCAAACAATACCATATGCCTGAGCAAGCAATATACTTGTTAATACAGGCTATTTTATAATCAATATTTAAAGTAATTTTATCAGTAAGCGTAACTGATACTTCATGACTATGTATATGTAGCCAGTAAGCTATAGATTTATAAATACGAGGTTTATCATGACTTCAGTGTAGCAAGGCACAGCCGTTTTAAAATTGAAATTGTCAGATTTTATCAGTTATCTCTTTCCACAGGATAATGTAACTTCACAATTACTTAGCTCATAAAGAACTAATTTCATTCAGCTTCCAATAAATACTTTCAAAATAGGAGTCTATGGCAAGATTTCTTGAGTGGTCGGATCATGAACAATAATGGTCATACAGACTTTGAAGAAAAGTCTTGATAATGAGATTAATACCTGCAGGCTTCCCACACAAAGATTTACTTTTATAAGCAATTAATAATAACCTCTTTTTTCCATTTTTTGTGTATTACAGAAAGAAAATAAGTTATTGATTTCAACTGCAAAAATAACTATTTGCATAACATTGTTGATTGTATGTTCCACTAGCACAATCAGAATTAATTGGAGCAAAATATTTTATTATTTTTAAATGGGTAAAGATTTTATATATATTAGCATTTGTATCTGATTAGAACAGCCTGTTTACTACCACTGTTAGGAGCACAGATCAGATTACCATATTCAATCCACGCTACGGCATAAAGCCTTTCTGTTGACACCTCTGTACTGACTTGTGGGTAGACCTTTGAAAGCTTTCCTAAACTTTAAACACAATGAGTATTAGCAACTATTATTCAACTCTTATTACATTCTATATATCATGTTCTTATTTAAATACTAAGAGTGAAACAGCAGACAGTCAGTGATCTACGGGAATTCTGCTACATATTTCCACTTTATTTAGCTGATAAACCCTGTTCTTCCCTCTGTTTTATATGGGAGGAAGCTCAAGGGCAGCCAGAGCATCTAAGTTAGTCTACGCAAATAGCTGATGGAGGAAGATCCCCTGCCTTTAGGGTGTCCTTCTACTCTCAGGAGGGAAGGAAGTCAGATGCCTGCAAGTTAGACAACCTGGAGATGCTCTTCACCTGCAATAGGACAAAGTTGGTATTCTGTGGTGAAACAAAATAATTCACACCATGCTTCATCTTTCTCATTTTGGTATGTTTCTAAATAGATCACATCTGCTATGAAACCAAATATAAACCTTATTTTATCTTTAAATTGTATGCATGATTATGTTAAATTACCTGTTTTGTGAGAACAGCATTTCTGTGAGTATAATCGTTTCAAATGTAAAACTAAGGCAACCTAGTGATACCACTTCTAAGCTGATGAACTAGTCATGCAATATACCGCGCTCATTTAAAAATTTATACTCATACTCAGGCCCTCAGTCTGAGTAAACAACAAATCCTTTCTGGTTCCCAAACGGAAAGACTTTTTTCAGTAGCATATTTTCTAGATTAATTAATTGTGAACCAGATGACTGACATCATACTGAGCAAGAGCTTCGGTAGCATCTACACTCACCTGATGTTTTACTCCAGCCACCAGCAACGGGACAGCACACGTGCTTTGCTGGGCCAGGCGTCCCTGAGAAATACAAGCCCTCTTCTGCTTAAAGAAGCAGCAGCAGATTGCTGTAGCTGGGAAGTGGGGGTGGGGGAGAAATACTAGCATATTAGATGAAGAAATGGATCACTCCATGTGCATGGTAAGAATTCACAGATTCTGAGAAATGATGTTTTAAAAACCAAGCTGTTGCCAGGACGGGACTCTGGTCCCCTGCAGTTTGGTGTTTCATGGTTGACAGCAAGCTCTAGCAGCAGCAATTCCAGGGTCTCTCTTCTCTACCCAGTGACTTATTTTTTCAAGAACACCAACTACTTTATTTTTGACTCAGCCCTGCCCTGCTGAATGTGGTTGGAATTGGCTTCTTGAATTAAAAACTTCTAGGGAAGATGATCAAGGACACAGACACGTGGTTGCATCAACCCTTGTCTTCCACAGCACCTGCTCACCTTATGCTTCCTAGCTCAGTCTTCAGCAGAATATTTGGATTTGTTTTTTGTCTAGCTAGGTTATGTACAGATTTTGGACTGTCACCAACTCAGGAGAGGGATCTCATTTGATCTGTGTTCTCATGTTTGCTTTCCCTGAACAACTATCAGCTGAATTAGAAGCAATCAGAGAATTAACCCCAGAATTTCCAAATCTTTGCACAGCAGTTAACATAAAAATAAGAAAAAGGAGCGGGAATGAGAGAGAGCATACGTGTGTGTGTATTTGGATAGATTCACAGGCATTAGATTTTAAAGATAAGTACTATTTAGGATTATTTGGTAACTCAGTATTTGAACGGCTCAACTTACTAGTAGGAAAAAGCATTTTAAACTCAAACAACTATAGCAGGTTCTTGAATTTCAGTTGGTTTGAATATTTGAAATCCTTGATAGGCTGGCTAGTCATCCAACACAAATAGAAACAAAATAAAATTACATGGGACCAGTCCATGCACAGATTAACTACAGGCACAGAAAGCACAGAGGGGAAAAGCAGTAAGAAATTAAGGGAAAATTCTAACTGCCTAATAAATCTGAGAATTTCATAAACATTCCACTCAAAGAAACAAAATATGGCAACTAAATTATGCATTCAGAATTGTGTGTTTAACTGGGATACTTCACACTTGGATTTTGGTGAATGCCACTTTTAATTTCATTGCAGATGTTCATATTCAGAACATGGACTGTGCCCAAATTTAGCCAATATCAAACTGCTTTTATACATATACTACAAATATCAAATGCATACAAAAAAAAGAGGTCAGAATTAAAAAGCAGAGAATGCAAACTGGACTGTGAAGGAGGAAAAGGAGAACAGATGAAAATCATTTTTAGAAACACCAGTTCTTGGAAAAATCACTATTAGCAAATTATCAGTTGCTTCTTCAAATAATAAGACTTTTAATCAATATGCAAAAAAAATCAATTGCATCTCTCATTTTTTATCCTTTTTTCTTTTGCTTTCACATTTTATGTACAGTAACTCACATTTCTCAGCCCACTGTGTAGCTATGAACTGAAATCAAACATTCAGACAGTAAATGAAGCTGCAGTTTGTATTTATAATGCTCCTTTAACTATGTATATATATATTATACAATCTCAATCTCTGTTAAAAAAAAAAGAGGCACTTCAATAGAAAGAGATCGTTTTATTAAAAAATCATGAATGCAACTGCACTCATTCAACCTTAGAAATGTTTTGATGGCTTTTCAGCACTGCAATATATTTAGATGGGAATATGTCATTAATATAAACAGCAGAATAGAAACTATTAAACTAACACAATTTAAAACTGAGCAAACCTGAGTATTTGATTAAAGTTTTTGTACATTCTATACACTTGAACAGGTAACACAGAAGCATAATATTTTTGTTGATTTTTAATTTGTTAGAAGTATTACACTTGAAAAGCTAAATTTTCAGTAGTTTGTATTTAGAAATTAGAAATCTGGTCCTGTAGGAGCTTGTTTTGTCTGATTTTCCCAGACTTCTCTTGAAATTCAGAATATAAGACAAAAAGCAGTCATGAAGCACACTGTAGGAAACATCTCCTTCGTTAAAAGGCAACACTAAAGGTGCTGAGCTTGAGTCAGTGTATGTTTGGTAACTTCCAGTGATAAAGACAAAATCCAATTCCATATATATTTAATGGATACAAAATTTTCTAGAAGATTTACAAATAAAACACTACGGTTACAAAGGTCATGCATTAATATGTAGTCTAGCCTTTAATGGATGTGTTTATTTTTCTAGACTGAATAATTAGCCCAGCATTTTTTGCCCAGAATAACATTGCATTACACAAATGCATGGAACTGCTTACTGAAAACAAGTTCAATTATACCTCATGTGCAGTATGTGCAATAACGGTGCTCCTATCTCTAGGATATTAGGGGTAAATTTTTAAAGCAGTGCACAGAACATAATCTTGTTATTTGCTAACTGGATTTGTGTGCTTAAGACTCACACACTGCTTTGAAAAATTACCCCTTCAGAAGATTGACCTGGGCGAGGAACGGGAGTTTTAAACCTGGATTGAAACAGAAGTTGTAACCTAGCTTGGCAGCAAAGGCTGGCTTAGCAAAATGACTTACTGTAGCAATACTAACGTTTGAATGGCCAAATTAAAGAAACTAATTCTTATTCTAATCACATCCAGTGGAATTCTGATATGCTGACACCCAAAATTATGGCTCTGTCATTAGAAAGAGAATGAGTGGGAATGTTTTGAAATTTTTTCTGTAAATTATGAAAAAGACAGTGGCCTAAATGACAAGATATGACATTTTTGTTTTTCAATTATACAGTTAAAAGTTTTTAGCACTAGGCTTAATTTCAAGGGTGAATTGCATCAGAGTGGATCTGATCCAAATGAAATAACTTGAAGATTCTTACTTCTTCAACTATTAGAGATCTATCATCTCTACTGCACGAAGCCTCATTTTCATGTTAGAACAGATGGGCAAAATTGTCATTAACAGAAACTGACAACTCTAAAACTGAAATATAGATTTAGAACAGAATCTAATGAATTAAATCAATGTTATTGCAATGAAAGCCAAAAAAATTAATAGTGATTTGTAAAGTTACCCTGTATTTTAACCTCAGTAAATTTTAGTCAGTGAGATTTTAACATTCACAATACCTTTTCAGATTCATTGGTAATGTCTTACTGTGTAATACGCTCTTGTCTTAATATTTCATCTGCTTGTAGGAAAGTCGAGGACTTTGGGCTCCATTCAACCTGACCAGTCTGCGAGATGCTGAGAAAGATGACAAATCCAGATTTAGTTGCATTTCCCCTTGTCCTGCAGCACAAGGCAGTGGCACTATAGTGTTTCACACGCTTCTAGAGCAGACTTCTATGTTTACCCATTTCTAATCAAAATTACTTGCAAGGATGGAGTGGCTCAAAACCTACTTCAAGTGAAGACTCAGTTTTTCTGTAAGCTTCTTTAAAGGATACGTGTCATTTATTTTCAGCCCTCTACCTCCAAAATAAAGTATTTTCCAGCTAATATGTTTTGCTAGACCTGCTTTTTTATTTGCATATCTAATTTAACAGTTAAGATTTTTGATAGAGCACATATACAGCCCTGAATGAGGACAAGTACCTTCACATTGTCCAAGGACACTTTGTTGTGAAGCTATGGCAGCTAGAAGGCAACGTATCAGATGGATATAAATGAATTACTGTAGTCGTAAGACTCAGCCCAAGTTGCAAGGGGAGCAGAAGCAGCATACTCAAAAGCCTTCCCAGGCCAAATGGCTGCAAACTCTACAAGCTAAGCCAGAACTACTCTGCCCATGCTCATAAAGCTTCACAACTCCTGGTTTAAGCACCTTTCTACAAGATAACTGGTTTTTGTTTGACCCTTTTTCTTTCTCAGAAAGAAGGGCTGTTTAAAGCCTTTTTTCCTTGCAGACTACCAGAAATAAGCAATTTTTATACACAGCCTCCGTTACTTTTGCATGTATAGGTAGGTAGCTGCATTTTTTAAGTAATGCCAATGTTTGTTCATATTGCAAGGCTAGAAGTAAAATAAGCAAAACATACTTCCAAAGTAAACTGCGTGACTGAAAGCAAATGCTAGAAATGGGTTCTGAAAATTCTCACCCATCAGCCTGATGGAGAATTCAACAAGAGAAATGAGACTTGTGTCACTGGTGATATTAAAATGGATCTCACAAAAATAAAAGAACAATGCATGCTTGCTGTCTTTTTCAGTAACAGGAAGGTTTCAGAAGGGGAAGAAATACAATATTTGAGCTGAATCCTTTAAACCCAATTATCTGCCATTTTTAGCTGTATTTCAAGCCACAATATCATAAAACTGTAGCTTTGCATGTTGTGTTTCAGTAACTGCTGTTTATAATGTCATGCAAGACCAATAACATAGTTGATTGTACAGAAGTATTTATTCAGTTGTCTATTTTACCCAATAAAATGTTGACTGTATATTTTCTTCTAACTGGTTTATATCAACTCCTGGTCCTCACTTCCTTAGCATCTCTTGACTCTCCTGCTTTTATAGACCCAGGGGGCTTACCACATCTTGCTTTTCGCCCTCCTTTATTGGTGGGCAAAACCCCAGGAGAAGTTAGGAGGGGCACACAGACTGCAGAGCGCTGGTCAGTGTGGGGATGACAACAGGCAGAGAGAGCACTGTCCTCCCCTCACCTTGACTTCATCGCTGAGACACCAGAAAGCAAAATAGGTCATCTTAGTTTCTACTGAGATCTTTAAAGAATCTCAAAATATATTCATGATACTGGGTGTGGAATTTGCTTAAGGACATAGTCTTAGGATCTTGTCCGACACGACTGAACAGTCCTCAGCTGACTGACAACTCACTCGCCATACACGCATGCAAAATAGGAAACAAACATCAACCGTTTTGAAAAATAAGATCTGTGGAAGAGAAAGAATCAGAAAATTATTTCTGAAGCTCACAGACTTAATAATGAAGGCAGTGTTCAAAAGATACTTAAAGAGCATTACAGACAGAGTAAGGGTTTAAAGCGCTATTTTTAGTAATGTTCAATAAAACATGCATCTGCTATATGTTTTTGATTTTATGAGGAAGCTTTTTCTTTGTGACACTACAGCAGGTTTGTCAAACTTCAGCCTAGTACGAATCATTTGACTGAAAAGTGCGACAGAGACACAAACAACAGGATCCCGCCTCTAGAAACCTCTTTTTGTTTCAAAAAATTTCCATTTGGATTCAGAGGCTGAGGATCAAGTCAAGTAAAAATACAGTGTGCCATTGAAACGGAGATGTTTTATTAAGAGCAATCTCTTGCCAGCAATATCCGTTATTCTCCCCCCATGCAGCAAACTTGCCCATACATTTTTTAAATGCAACTAACCTTTGTTTATTAAACAAATCAATCTAAAATAGAAAGTGTAAATTTAATTGCAGTTTTGCAGTTAACGAGGCAGCGCGAAGATCTGGCTGGGAATTTACCGGGCGCTTTCCTGGGGGCTAAACTCCTCAGACCCTGCCAGGCTCCCCGAGTTCTCCCCTTCTCCCCATGCTGGCGGAGCACCACAGCCAGTTTTTAGGTATGCAGCACACCCTTCACCTTGACTCACTTGCTCATGCATTTGCTACCCCTATTTACATACATTACGCCCACCCGCGCCGTGGTGCCAGCCGTGTGCGCGTTTCCACAGGCTTGGCTCCTCTTCATCCTGGGGGTGAGCACCCTGGCTCCCACAGCGGGTGGGAGCACCCCGAGCCGGGCACCGGCGGTGGGGAAGAAGAGCCGGGGAAGGCCGTTCGATCTCTGCGGCAGGGCTCGGTTCGGCACGGTGTGCCACAGCAACTGCCTCCCACAAAACGCGTGCAAGGCGGTGATGTATTTTACTCCGTATGATTAGTGCTAGACTAACTGTGCACTGCTTCACTAATTTAGTCACATACAACATTAGATCTTTGAAATATACCTTATGTACAGTCTGCATTACCTTTTACAGACAAATACGAAAACATGGTCAACATTTGCAGTAAAATTATCATAGAAATACCATCTGAAACCTTATTTCCTTTTACAATGCGCATTTCACAAATAACTTGTATTAAAATTATGTTTTACAGGGCAGAAATAGAAAACAAATACTCCTAGTAATTTAAACAGGCATTTGCATAACATGACTAAAAACATGTTAGAAAAGGAGTTCTGCAGCTGGAAGAGTGAGGTAAAAATACAGATACAGTGATTTTAACACTGAATGTAAAAATGCCTTTTAGCTGTCATAATTAGTGAATTAAAGTGTACTTTCATCAAAACCATTCTAACTAAGATTACTATTATTGCTCTTACGTACTGCTTCCTGCTTGTTAAATAGCATATTAGTAACAGGTAAATCACAGATCTGCAGAAAATCTCTTCACTGAAGCATCACCCAAAAAATATTACCTTATTCAAGCCTTCGCCTTGCAAAAACCACTTCCCACAATGACAAATTGTTATTTACAAAGCTACACTGTTGCTCAAAGTATTTTAAGATTAATTATGCCTTGTGTTTAAAAATTGGATTAACCCGTGATGCTGGGGAGTTTACAGGAGCACACAGAGCAGAACGATGCCCAACCCAGCGGCTTTGGGGACCCGGCAGTGCTGCAGGTGGGGGCCGGCCAGAAGGCTACTCTTGGCACATGGGGGTGACGTGGAGGAAGGTGTCATTCATGACTGGGGTGAAATGATAAGTAATTAGGGAAAGATTTGCTACAAGAATAACTGAGGAAACTGAGGCAGGTGCACGGGGACTGCGAGGGTGATCGGGGGCAAGTCCCACTGGAGGAGGGAAGGAAGAAGAGATGTTCACTCCCTGGGAGGTGAAATAAGACTATTGATGTACTACAGAGAGGCCACATCAGATCCCAACTTAGACAAGACTGGGTTAGATATTTTAGGCCTTCTGGCACAAAAGCCTTATATGAAGGACTTCTCTGGCAGTCTATAGGAAGTCGCAGTCTCATTTAAAAAAATTGCACTGTTCCCTACAACACAGAGGTTCTTAAATATTTAAAAGCCTTCTCCATTGGTTGTTCATCAGATTGATTATGATGCATATTTCAGTAGTTTTTTCTAAAAATGCTCATCAGAGGATCAAGAAACGAGGTGTTCTGTGTGCTCTACATTGATTCACACTATGTCATTTTAATTCCAAAATACCAAATTCAGGAAACTGCCAAGAAAACAAAGCAGGAAATGTTTGTGTTTTGCTGTATGTTGCATATGCTCTATGGTAACCATGAACACAAAAGAAACAGATGATGCTGCATTCCTCAGCCTATCCCTCACAAGCTAGCAAGCAGAGGAATAAAAACCAGTAGCACTATAACTTTCCTCAGAGCACCTGCACGTTTTTCCCTTCTAAACTGATAAATAAAAAAACCTCAAAGTTTCAAATGCTGCTTGCCTTGTCTGAGCTCTCCCGTTCAAATGAACTTTAAGTATAATTTAAGCACCAAAAAACAAAGCCATGCATGTCTCCCAACAACTAGCCTCAAACTAGACGGGAAAGTTTTATAAACCTTTGTGAAGATCTCGGGTTAAAAAGGTCAGTTTGCCTTTGCCTCTACCTTTGTGAGAAAACTTTAGAATCAGGGAAACTTGTTTAGTTTGTACTTTCCAGGATTGGTCAAATGTCTCTCATCACCATACAAATCTAACAGTTGTGGCACCTTTCACAGAATCACAGAATGTTCAGGGTTGGAAGGGACCTCTGTGGGTCACCCAGTCCAACCCCTGCCGAAGCGGGGTCACCTACAGCAGGCTGCACAGGACCGCGTCCAGGCGGGTCTTGAATATCTCCAGAGAAGGAGACTCCACAACCTCCCTGGGCAGCCTGTTCCAGGGCTCCGTCACC
>Ga0065711_1001448_pt1 | contig 43228 bp, 34 predicted proteins | sample Hoacrofraction12_FD_59098 | JGI IMG/M metagenome (GOLD analysis project Ga0065711, IMG submission 59098) | Hoatzin crop microbial communities from Cojedes, Venezuela - Epithelial fraction 12 v2 (version 2) | ecosystem: Host-associated > Birds > Digestive system > Esophagus > Crop | place... | reverse complement strand
GGATGGGGCCAGACTCTTTTCAGTGGTGCCCAGCGACAGGACAAGGGGCAACGGGCACAAACTGAGGCACAGGAAGTTCTGTCTGAACATGAGGAAGAACTTCTTCCCTCCGAGGGTGACGGAGCCCTGGGACAGGCTGCCCAGGGAGGCTCTGGAGTCTCCTTCTCTGGAGATATTCAAGCCCTGCCTGGACGCGGTCCTGTGCAGCCTGCTGTAGGTGACCCTGCTTCGGCAGGGGGGTTGGACTAGATGACCCACAGAGGTCCCTTCCAACCCTGAACATTCTGTGATTCTGTGATGCATCCCCCTACGTGAAGAGAGATGCAGGTTTTGGGTTGTGTTCCCTGCAGTGCTCGCTCTGAGCTGTACCGCGGTGGGACCTTCACTTTTTGTTACTGGTGTAGAATCTGTCCATTAAAGTGAGGTTTAATTGTGTTGTTTCTGAGGCAATAGTTGACCATTTGGTCACTGAACAGAAGAACAAATTTTTAAAAGACTGCCCCAGCTCTGGGAGGATGGTGGTAACTCCAAGTGACGTCTGTTGGTCTTAGACCGAGCTTCCATTCAGGAGCTGAACGTGTGCTAATAGCTTACAGATGCCAAAGATAAGGCGCTTTTCCATAGCATCATCAGAGCTGGTTATATGGCAGTTCTTTTCTTAAAGAAAAGAACATGTTACAGTAAATATTCCCAATTCTTATAAAGAAATTCTGAAGATTCAAAAGGACTATTTCTTCTTTGTTTGTGCTCCCACTTCTTTTCTATTAACTGAAGTTCTGGTTCTATTAGATGTCTTTGGAATTGATATTTTTTAGTTTCTCTGTGCTTGTATCCAGGGCCCACCCAGCAGAAAACTGTAGTATGCAGTACAGCAGTGTTTGGGCTTTTTGATAACTTGCTAGGAAAAGATTTTCTGTTTGCTGTCTTACGATTTTGAAGTTACACTTGTTACACTTGTCACTCTCCGTGGGCATCGGGAACCAGCAGCAGCTAAACGCTAACCAAAAATAGCTGCTGCAGGCTCTTGCTTTTCTTCTTTTTTTTTCTTCATTTATTATGCCATTAATTCCTTGTAGTTGCAAGGAAAATGAGACACTGTGTAGAGCAGAGGCATTTTCAGGAGGAAAGCCAGCTGTGGAGTTAAACTGCAAAGCTTTAGCCTGTACAGCATGCAGTGGTACTGTTAACTGGACTCGTAATACAAGATACTTCAGTTGTGTTCATAAAGAGCACAGCAACCACATGAGGAAATACTGTATTGAAGATGAGCACTTAGGCATATGCTTCAGTATGATCAAATGCAGACAGAAATTGCTGGATAAGGATGAACTGTAGCAATGAGCTGTTTGAACACCCCTCTGAGTGTGTTGTCCACCACCCCCTGTGGTGGGTGTGCGGTTCTTACCCATTCTGGGCGTTGTGTCTACTCTTGGTGTTTCTCTTTGCATGTTGTCGTTCCGAAGAGTAAGACCTGTTTGGCAGTATTATTTAATAGTTGAGCAGAAAATAATTTATGATTGAGATGTACTTACAAAAACATTCGTTTTCTAATTTTACACGTTGCTCCTGCGCATGCGTGCGGCTGACTGGAGATGTTGGCGTTCAAGGAGCGGTGCAAGGTTCCAGCTTCAGCATCCCGGCCAGCAGCGCCGTGCCTGGGGCGGAGGCAGGCGTTTCGGGGGATTGAGCAGTTGGGCGTCTGGGTGCCCATCCCCTCCTCGGGGACCTGAGCGCCAGGCTGGGGGGCAAGCACTGCCACCGCAGTGGTGGCATTTAGACCACCTTGACTTGGCCAACATCTTCAACTGGTTGCCACTCTTTGATTTGATACTATTAATTTCTGGATTATTTCTTTTCAAGAAGAAACATTCAAAACATAAAGAAGTTTTTCTTATTATGCCTGTCAATTTATAACCATCTCCGACTGCTGCTCAAAAGCTGTTTGCCAATGGCTCCTTTGTTGTCTTCAGAGAAAAATTTGTAGATGTTAAAATTGCTTCAGCAAAAGTCAGTTTCTATTAGTCTGGGCTTTGTTACCAATTAGCGCTGTTGGGGGAGAGGTTCAGCAAGAGAAACCAGAGTTTTTTAGCTTTGCCACTGGATGTTGGTAAAGATGTTGTTGACGGACTCCTCAAGAGGATGGACATGGAGAAACAAATAAAGCTTTTCATTGACCTGAGTTCTCTCCAGGGAATCTCGCATGATTTGTGTGTAGCTGTTTACACAAGGGAAGAAACCATCCATTGTGACTTATGTATGGAGAAAGCACATGGAAGATACATTAAATCATTTTTCAGCTAACTTCATGACACCATATTTCATCTCTGATCAACTCACTCAGAGTTCTGTTGAAAGCCAGACAGTGGAGATCATGGAGCTATTTCTAGAAGATAGTACAGAGATTGATTCAATTTGAAAATAAGGTTATTGAATGGCATTACTGCAGCACTTACAGAGTTTATAAAAAATGAATTATAGATCAGATGGGGGATTATATTTGGAAATGTGCACTTATGCCTTGTGTGCTGTGGCAGTAAATACTTTAAATACTTCATGATTGCAAGGATTTCAAATTAAACAGCTGGTAGTAGAAATGTGATTCCATAATACCAATTCTGGCCATTGAATTCAGAGTGAGGGACTTCCAAATACCTTTTTTCTACACATTATTATGTAAAAGTAGTCTTTGTTAAGCAAATAGACAAGTGACTCTTAAATACTTCATTAAAACTCACCTAAGACACTGCAAGTACCAAACTTCTTTCATACTACAGATGGGTTTTTTGCAGTTTCTTATTCTAGCATTTTACAAATGTCGAGGGTATGTATATGAGTCACTGGATTTCATGAAATTTACTTAAAATGTGTTTTAACAAGGTTTTGGGTTTTGTATGCTTCTCTCCAGTATTGGAAAATCAACAGTTTTTACTTGCAATTTTGTCTGAGTTTTCTGCCAGCCGTTCCACGTGAAGACCTGAAGCTGTGAAACTCTGAGCTGTAGGGTGGTGGAAATGTCTGGCTGGGGGGGACCTTATGGCTTCTGGTGAAACAAGCCCAGATGCAGCTGAAGTTTGCCTCAGCCGTCTGCAAAAAGCTCTTGTGGAAAGTTTGAATGTAAAGCAGAGTTTTATCGAGCTGGAGATCTCCATAGCATGAGAAAATACCATGCCAGGTAACTGGTGCTGGCAGCAGTGTAGGAGAGTTATGGTGGGTATCTCTGCGTGGTGTTTGTTAGGTGTATTTTGCGGCTCTTGTAAGCGTACTGAGCTGGTGTTAAATACAGCAGCTTAAGTTCCACAGCCCTTCCAGCAGCAGCGCTGAGTTCTGTCTGAAGGAGCTGCTTCTGCGCTAACCCAGCTTCTGGGGTGGCTTCTGCCATCCCCAGCAAAGCTGCTCCAGGCACCCTGGCTGACGCAGGTCTGTCCCATGTATGCGGAGGACAGACGTCGTCCTTCGTTGATGGACACCAACATCCTGGTAACATCAGCATGTCAGCTGGTCATGTGGAATGAGCACCATGGGCAAATGAAAAAGGCATTGAGCTTATATACATAGAGACACACACATATAAATAAATATATAAAAATATACAACATGTAAGTTTATATGTATATGTAAATATACATATATAAAATATATACAGCCACTAAAATGACTATATATATATGTATTGCACCACAGGCAAAAGAAAAAAATACTGAGCTTATATACAGATATATATAATATATACATATATAAACACACACGCATAAAGATATGTATAAATGATGTATATAAACACATATATAAAGTATAGCTCTTTTATTATCAGAAATAAGAAATTCTTCTTCCCCCAGAGCATGAATTATTGCAAGGAAAATAGTCCTCTGCAGCTGAATTGCTGCTCTGTTTGTTGCTTGATGGGGAAGATAAATTTCATTAATGAATGATTTTATTACGGTATTTATAACTTATGATAAAGTTGTGTGATGTCAAGTTACAAAGGTGAGAATTTCAGTTTTCTGAATTTGAAAGAGATTTTTTCTTTCAGTGTAGTTAAAAGTGCTGTCATTCTTAGTCATCTAATTTAAAGGAACAGTCATGCAATTAGTCATCTAATTTCAAGGACTAGCAGCTTGGATAATAGGAAGAATCTGCTTTTCTTGTTGCAGAGTTTATAGCTGAGTATTGGTGAGTTTTCCCAACTTCATCATTTTTTCTGCTGAAATATTAGAGACGAGTGGGGAGTCGAAAGCAGAAGAACATCTGAGCAGCCCTGAGGGGCCAAGTGGAGCAGTTCCAGACGGCGAAAGAACTTTCTGATATTCTGGTGCTTTGTAAGGGACCAGCTGCGATTCTTTAATTCTTTCATATATTTTATGAAAACTTGTTTTCAACATTTGCACATCTGGAATCTCTTCTTCTGTACCTGGGATAAAGGTGGGCTAGGGGAAGGTGTTCTTTGCTTGAATTTTTTTTTTTTTTTAAGAGGGAGAGAAATCCATTTCATGTTTAAGACTTTTATGAGTCTCCATAATTTCACATATGCTATCCTGTTTCTTCTGAAATTACTCTGTGTCAGGTTTAATTCCTGACCAGGTTCTTCATACCCACACCTACTGCTTTCCTTTTAAACCCACAGAGAGCAATCTATTTTATATATAACACCCTCCTCAGTCATCGCAGCCCCTGCAAGCAGAATGAAGATGCATCAGAAGGATGTAGAAAGAACAAACAAAAGCAGATTTTCCGAAGCTCTCCTCGCCCCTCTTTCTGCCATGAGACCAGCATGCTCCTGCCGAGGCTCCGTGGCTGAGTTAGGCTGGGCAAAGCTTTTTCCTTTGGGATTCTCCTTTCCTGTGGAGTGCTGGCATCTTTTTCTCACTGTTTTTTTCTGACAAATACTGAGGCATTCCTTTTTTCCAACAAGTGCTTGCCAGTTCTGTGCATTATAGCTAATTTAGGCATTATCCTATATTATGTATTATTATAGGTAACTTCTCAAGAGTTTGGGTTGACACCTTGTTGTTTGTCTTTGCTGGCCAGGAGCAAATCACTAGGCTGCTTATTTTTAATTATTTATTAAAAAAAGTATTTTATTAAATTGGTCTTAGAAAATGCAAACTAAAAGTCAAATCTTGACTCAAGATGGTCGCGCGTTTCTCAGCCCATGGAGGGTGCAGACTTGGGTGCAAGGCGGAGAGTGACAGTGGTAAAAGTGTTGAGCATTCCACAGCAGAAAGAAGCAAGCAGGCAGGACTAAGGAATAACTAGTTGTGACGAAAGAATTAATGATATATTTTTCGGCTGGTGTGGGATAAATAATTGCTCTTGTTTTCCATGCGTGGGGTTTTCTGTTGGTGGCAGTGTTGGGTGGACATCGGCTGTTCTTAGCGCCCGGTGGGAATTTCTTAGCGCCCGGTGGGAATATAGGTGCAGCCCATGCCGTAGTGCCCTGGGGAGCAAGTGAAAATGCCGGAGCCGGTCAGATGCTCCGCGTTCACCTGTACGGCAGGTTGGCGGAGGTTTCTCTTTGGTGGTGGGTGCCGTCTCCATTTATCGGGCCGTGGGTCGTACACATCTGCTTGTGTTGTTCCCTGGTTAAGCCAAGACCTCGACTGACTCACTGGGTTGCTCACAGAGGTGGAAATCAGGAACAAGCATTTCACATACCTGTAATTAACAGATTTGACAGAGGTGACGTCTGAAATCTGGTTCATCAGGACATCACCTGGTTTATTAGCTGCTTCTGGCTTTTCTGTGTCCGTAAGTGTTTAGTTTCCCAGCTTTGGAGTGTGAGCTGGAGCTGCTACGGGAGCTTCTGATTAGCCATCCTGGATGCTAACTTTGGGGGTGTAATTATCTTCCTAAAAGCCAGCATGCTGTTACCTTTTTAGAAACACATGCTCAGCTCTTACGCAGATGTTGTTCTTAGAATCTGTTTTTGTAAACATCTTTTTTTGGGGACCAAAAGGTTTCTGATAGCTATATATAGCTATATGTGATTTCCTGAGGGACCAGCAGCAGTAAATCAAGCTCCGTCAGTCAGGTACCCGGCCCTCCTGCAGCTCGTAATTCTCGTGAGAAAGTTGAAAGAACCATGAATTAAATTATACTTAATTGGTAATGAATTTAAATTCATTCAGTTTATTTCAATTTCTTCTGCTGCTTGGAAAATAATGTTAAATAAAGGCTACAGACAGTTGCAGAGATCGTGATGTCTCAGAAAACACTAAAATAGGGATGCTGAATGATGCATTTAGCTGATGATTGAGAAATTTGGTGGAATTCTGTGGAATAGGTGAAAATTCCATACACTTTCTCTGTCTGTGACTTAAGAAAGCCAGCGTAGACTGAAAGGTTGGGTTTACATCACCGTTTTTCATGCACACAGATCGGCAGATTGCAATTGCTCCTAGTACCTACTTATGACTTAATATCTAATTTTTCCTGTTGGAGATGAGTTGCTTCAATATCTAATTTTTCCTGTTGGAGATGAGTTGCTTCTTTCTTATATGCAAGGAAACCAGGAAAAAAAATAGTCATTTGTCGTTCTTGGTTGCTAGACGTTTTTGTTAGTCATCTATACTGAGGAATTGGTTTTCTCCAGTTAACAAGTGAATGTTATTTATCAACTGAGATGTAACGGGATGTTGCAGAAGGAAATAGCTGCCATATATCTGTATACCATTCAGGAAACTTATACATGCATTTGCAAATTCCAGCTGTGTGAGAACAACCTGGGGTTGAATCTTACCAGCTTAAAAATCTCATACCTAGAGAAGTTTTCTTTCCTGAATATTATATTTGAGGAGAAGCTGCAGAAGTGAAAGGCTCCACGTATACATCTGAAAAATGGGCTGGGTGTTTTGGGCACCGTGTGTGCCTGGTAAGTTGATCTTCGTCAGCATCCCTGACTGCTCTTTATGGACCTGTGCACGTTGTGTGCCCTTCCAAATGCCGTGAAGCTTTCTGAAAGTGAAACTTGTTGAAGTGTAAAGTTTCAACCAGACATCAAGTGCTGCAGTGAGGATGTTCTGGCATATCTGGAGAGCTGGTTTTGTAATGGTCCCGACCCTAGATTGTGAAAGATGTTTGAGGTGGGACCGTAAGCTTTTACGGACAGGAGAAGCTGATAGAGCACTTGTAACTCGCACGTTGCAGTTGTTGGAAGTCACACTTGCTTGGTTTTATGCTACTTTTTTATTCTAGGGTTTTAATTTTTAAATCCTATCTTAATTTATATTTTCTAGTATGGGAAAATCACTGTTTTATACAGTGAAAGTTAAATGTTCTGAAACTTCGAATTGTGGGTTACCAAATATTGAAGATTTTTTTAAAAGCAAGCAAAACTCAGAACAAAAGCCAGTCCCTCTTTCCAACCAGCTGTGCTCTCGATTAACTGCTTGAGGCTCCAACTAAAGCGTAACAGGCAAATCAGTAACTGTGGTTTAATAATGTGTTGGTAATAATACAGTTGCTGGACTGTGAAGGCCAATATCCACCTTTCTGCCTTGCAGGAATTGTATTGCTGATGTGCCACAGGTAAGTTATCTGTCGAGATCCATGGTTTATTTTATGGATGGGTTTGATGGCCAGAATCAAAGAGCAAGCTTTGGAGAAAGGGTGAGGTGGCAAATTCAGAGATGTGTGTGTGAGTTCATCACCTTCTGCGTTACGTTACTTCATCAAACAATTAACAAATGCTGTTGTGGAAAATTCATGTATTCAAAAAAAACCTATCCCAGTTGCCCTGCAGCTGGATAAATAGCGTGAAGCCCATGCAGCTACTGAATTGAGTTACTTTAGGCTTTTTTAATATATCGCTGGAGACTTTGCGTAGCTCAGCATCAGTGCTGGTGAAGTCAGTGGTGATGAACGGGGCTTCATGTGCTTTTGCAGCCAGGTTTGGAAGAGCATTTTGAGTTTCTGTGATTTTATTCCTGAAGTTTTCGATAGAAAAAGCTTCTTGACATCTTGATGCTGTGCCAGAAGCCTGTGCTGCAGGCGGAGATCCGCTTACCTGGGGGGGGTAACTCGGGAGCCTCGCGTCTGTAGCCAGCTGGCAGCATCATGAGACGTCAGCCCCGTCACCATCCCTGCTCAAAGGAGGTTTTAAGGACATAAAGTGGGGTTCTTGTTCTGAATTGAAATCTCTAAAAGGTAGTTTGGATTTCTCCTTGCAAGACTGTTCCTCCAAATGTGCCATCTTGGGAAAGAGCCTCAGGCTCCCAGACATGGCGAGCACCCCGACAGCCTGTCCAGCCCTTCCTGGGCGCTGCTGGTGCGCCGGTCTGCCGACGGCCATGGCTTGCCTGTAGCAATTACAGCCAGCAACAAATAAGAGACCTTGGCTTCGTGAGCACCAGCCAGGCACTAGATGCTATCTTGGAAGCTGTGGCTTCATCACTTGGATCTTTTTTGGTACCTTTCTGCATCTGATAGTGACATATTTGAATTTTTTTTTTTGATGATACATAAATTTCCAACTTGTTTTAACTTCTTGTTATGCATCAGAGGTATTACTGCATGCATCAAGAGCCTTTTGCCGAGCAAACCCTGAAGCTGACACTGATGAAGATGCTTTCTCCAGAGAAGTAACTTCCAACAAAATCGATAGTCAGTCCGCGCCAATGCCGCTGAGCTGTGCTTGGGGCTTTTCGGGAAGTATTCGGGAGCAGGGAAAGGAACGTTTTCTGAGAAAAATTTCCAAGTGCCATTCTAAAGGAGAGTAACTTTTTGCACAGATGTTAACGTTGGCTTCAGGTGATTCCAGGGAGTAGGCTTTCACGTTGTGCAAAGAACAGACTTGGCTAACACAGTGAAACAGCGTGTTTATTAAATGCAAAAATTGAACGTCGGTGCTAAAGGAAGGTTGAGAAATGAAGCAGATAAAAACTTATACTATCTAACACTATATTAACTAAAGCATTAGCATGACTAGTTAGTGTTTATTTAGAAGTGAATACACTGTGTTAAAATTTTGTGAATGCAAAAAACATTGCTAAAATGTTGGAGAAACTATTGCATATATGAAATGAGACGGAGTTAATCTGGGCCTAAGACCGTTGCCAGGTAGGGTTTGCATTTCAGATATAGCTTCCTGGAAGCATGCAATTGATAAACTTTTTGAATTTTTTTCCAGTTTATCCTGTTTCTCCTATAAAGGTAATTCAGAGGATACAAATGCGCACTGGATGTAATTACAAGAAAATCAGCAGGTTTTGGTGTTATGCATCAGAGCCCGTCGGTACGTGCTGCCATAGGCTGCACTGAAGTGCTTGTGGTCAGAAATTTTTCATTTCCTTTGCTGTTGCAGAGTTTCCCTGGGTTTATTTCCAGCTTTCAGCACCTCTTGCCTGGATGCATTTTGATCTTTAGTGCTGCCTGCATTAAAAAAAGGGGGAAATGAAAGGTGGTTTTTTTTTAAAAAAAAGAAAAGCTTAAAGAAACTGGAAACATAAACAGTATAATTTAACTGAGGAAGGACCTGGCAAAGGCTTCCCTGTGTGCTTATGCTGCAGGTGGCTTTATGTTCACTGGGAAATACCGTGCAAAAGCTGTTTCGAACTTGAAGTGTAATCAGGCCAAGTGTCTAAAGATATCAGCAATTGTCCTTTTTTTAGTAAGTCCTGTGAAACAAACTAAATCCATTTTTTTTAAAATTTTTTTTAGTTGAGCCACCTTTTAGTCCTGCAAGCACCGTTTCCTTTGCAACTTCACGTTTTGTCTGGAGGGAGTGAAAATAACTTTCAAAAGTGGTTGGACCGGTTTTACTCAAATTTTCCAAAATGTTTGCTTCAGCTGAAGCTGTCTGTCCTCATAGCCCACAGCTCATCTCCCTTCATATGCCCGGGGGGATGCGCTGCAGTGGGCTTGGGTGGCTGATGGTGCTGGGAGCTCCAGCTCACGCTGCTGAAGAAGCCACAGTCTTGAGAACATCTTCTGGCGTAGGAGCACAGGGCAATATATTAAGAGTATGTGTCTCTATCCAGCTCCCAGGAGGATGAAGGGCAGTGAAAACAAACAGGTACAACAGTGTTTCCAAGAGGCCAATTTGCAAATCTTGAAAAAAAATAGATTTCATCCAAGCAGTTGCAAAGTTGTGTCCTGTTTAATGCCAACCTTTTGGGCAAAAATAGGTACAGCCTCCTGGCTAAGCTTGTAACTGCTGTCCATGTACATCTTGAAGTTGATGTTACGTGATACCCAGCACAACTTAACTGCTTGTGTAGTAGTGGCTTGACAAACCTTGAGCAGTGGCTTGAGGACCTTCTCTGTTTTCTTACATCTACCGAACAGAATCGTGCTGGTGTAATGTAAATTGAAATGACATTAAAACGACTCTTTTTCTCATTCATCCGGGAGGAATTTAAATTCTGAAGTTAATCGAAGTTAAGCTGTTGCAAGCCCAAAGTAGGGTTGCCCGTGCCCACCTGTAAATGGATTCTCCCCACCGAAGGCGATGGGGACGCCGGCGGGATTTTAAAGCCTTGCTGCGGTGGGGCTGCAACCAGACGAGCCTGCCCCGGGACGGGTCCCAGGCACCAGTCGTCCAGGGTGCTCTGTGTAGGTGAGGTTATCATTTATGTCTAAAAGACTTCCTCTTGCACTTCAAAGTCCGGTATTTTCGTAAGCTGATGAACCTGTTTCTGCTTCTGAAGTACGAAGGAACGGAGACTGATGGCAGAACTCTGCTCCCTTCCACCGCGACCTGCAGCAGCGCGGCTGGGGTGTGATATGTGCCCCTCTTCAGAGGATGCTGCCTGTGGGAACGGAGACTGGGATGCGAGAGATGAATTATTAAAGGAAATTGGCGACAGAGGGATCAGCTCTGCAGTCTGTAGGAGCACAGCAGTCCCTTCCTTACCTTTATCATGGAGCTATTTCCCTAAAATGCCTTGTTATTTATTTGCAGTGATGTGAGGCATTGAGCAGGATTGTGTAGCAAATGAAAGCAGAAACTTATCTGCGAAAGGTACAGAGCAGCATGTTACTGTCATTATCTGTACTGTCGGTGTCTGCCGTTACCGCTGTCGTGTAACTGTTTTGAAAAAAGAAATAAAAATGCTGCTGTCTTTGGGTTCTGCCTGTCACTTGCAGCTGAGGGTCTGGCAGATGATGATTTTTTTCTTCGCTTAAGAAGTTATTTAAAGCAATGTCATTGAAAAGGATTTATCAGAGGGGTTGTGGCCCCCGAGGCTTTGCCCTCTCTCCGTCCCCGCTGTCCCGGCTCCGGGTGGGATAGGCGGCAGGCTTTGGTGCTGCAGCTGCAGCCAGCTGTGCTGTGCAGCTCCACGCACAGAATGTTGGCCCGGTTGTTTTTGCTGATGTTATTGCCGATGCAAACAAGGCAGGGCTTTGGCCTCACAAACCCCCCTGTGTCACAGATGATTTTTTTTTCTATGGATGTTAAAATTTTCCAAGCAGAAAGAGTTGTTCTCTTTGTTTTTTTTCTAAATGTTCACACTGGAGGAATTATAATATCCCCAAACATCACTCACATACTCGCATCATCAGGCTGACTGACAGGGAAAGGGGCTGGCAGACTGGGAAGGCAGATCCGAGAGCGGTCTCTGAACTGTCGCGTGTCACTTCTGTGTTAGCAGTAGAAGTGATGGGTGGGCACCCCCGTATCTTCGGAGCAGTCCAAGCACCCCCCATGTTGGCTGTAGAGAAGATGTTTCGATGAGAAGCTCACGTGAATAGTCAATAGCGTAAAAACCAGAGGTAAATGGCAGTGATCTGGAATGACAATAGAAATGAGGATTTTGCGTGTGCCAGGTGTAACTGTGTGGCTGGAGCTGTTGCAAAGATGTAAGCCCAGGGCTTACAAGAAAATAACAAGATAAAATGAATTATTTGAATTTACTTTTCGTTTTTGTTATTGTGCAGTTTTATACACGTATGTCTTCCTTACTCTCCCGTACACCAGGCTGATTTTTCTGCAAGTGTTTTAAAATTTCATTGGTTTCCAAGCTTAAAAAGCTAACAAAAGTATCGCTTTAAAGTTACCCTGTGAGGCAGTTATATATAATTCATTGTCTTTTGTCAAATTCTGTCAGGTCCCGCTGCTCTGAGGAGGAGCAGTACGTTTTCACAAGTTTGTCGCGTCTCTTGCATCGATTGCTCCGTGGCCTGATGCGCTGCCCAGCGTGACACGGGTAGCAGGGAACTGTCGTGATGCAAACAGCTGCTTTGCCGCTATGGCCTGCGGTCATCCAAAAATCTTACCGGATTATGGTGTCATAAACATCCTCTGACATGGGGGCTGTGGCATAAGGAATATGTTGTGTATCGCTTTTGCAGTTATGAAGTTATGGAACAGTTTTACTATGGGATTGAAATACAGTGTTAATGTATTCCATTACTGGTACGGGATTTAGCAGTCAAATTTCTTACTTGATTAATCAACACGGCTTTGGCTTGAATGTTTTTCAGGTCTCTACCCTTGTTAGTCTCAACAACAAGTGTTTTTTTCACAACATTGGTACATATCAGACAAAAAAACACAGGCACTCCAGTGGTATTAGTATTGCATTGTCTTGCATTGCCTTTATTAAAACCTTCTTTGTCCTATTGTTGCTAAGTGATCTATCCATCTTCATATTTTCCCGATGTCTAAGCTACTTTCTGTTAATGGCATCCTAATGCGTTCTGAATTGACATATTTCACATCCTTTAAACTCTGCTTACCTATTTATCATGCAGAGGTCACAACTTAGTAAGTGAAAGTCACTCAAAAGATTTTTCTTTGCTATTTCTCTAATTTTCCATTGCCACACTGCAAGGAAATCACAGCTCTTCCACTCACTTGCTGTACAGTTGTGATAACGGCTCTTCCTCACCCTGGCATCCAATACACAGAGGAGCTTTGTATGTTTGATTTCCTTCTCTTCTAGTTGTGTCAGCCTGATGCAATATTAAAAACTGGAAACAGGGATGTTTTGTACAGCCGTTCCTGGCCCTGGGAGGAACAAAGATGACCTGGGTGGTGCAGCATCCATCCTCGCACGGGGAGACTATCAAGTCGGTGCTGGCTGGGGCTGGGATTACGTGTCACTCAATCTTGTCAAAAATTCTATGAATATTCAATGAGGATTTTAATGTATTGTCATCAAGGAGGCAATTTCTGTGTAGTCATATTAAGCATGTTGTCATCTCTGCAGTTTAAATACATTGTTTTGCCCATGAAGTGACCTTAGGCAATTTTAAAATGGTCTCTTTTTTTTTTTTTCCATTTGCCCTATACCAAATAAATTAGTTTTACCTAATAGAAACGAACCTAATATGGATCTAACATATTTGTATAGGGAGAAACCCATTCTAATAAGTACTCAGGATATTACTCTACATATACCAGGATTTATCTTTTCTGCTGCAGTTTACACAAAAGGTTTGAGATATGGTCAGGTAGGCTGCAGTCAAGTTGTTCTCTACCGAAGGTGTCATAATGAGTTCAATTTTCAAAGGGGAGCCTGTTAATTTAGCTCTGTACCTCCACTGCTGTGGATGTTTAGATCACGGTATGCTTCGTCGTTGTGTGTTTCAGTGTCGTTTAAGCTTCATTGGCCAGGCGAGCTCATGTGCATAGATAGTGTCTGGGTGTCTTTTGTTGTGTACAGATTATTGCAGGAAAACCAATTGGGCGCTAGTAAAGCATAGATTTTGAAGTTTATTTTCCCGTGGACTTTCTAAATTGCAGAACTTTTAGAAGTGTCTCTCTCTGGACAGAGGTGAGAATGCGAACATTGTTTCTTGAGAGAAAATTGGTGCTTGTGATGCTGTGATGGTTTCTTTTTGCAGTATGTTCTGAATTGCATATTTTTCTTCTGCAATCTGAGCAAACCGTTTCAGGACGTACAGAATGTGGCATTTTAAACTAAAAAGTGAACAGCAGAGCCTTGTTGTCATGCCAGCAGTTGTACTGGGAACAACAGGTACGCTGCCGGATGGCCTGGAACAGTGGGACGTCTGATGTGCAGTGTAATCAAGGGAGAAAGCCTTGTTAAAATGCTGTTCATTAGAAAACCTGAAAATCCTGAAAAGCACAGAAAAGTATATTTTGCTTTAAAATGATTTGAGAAGTAGCTTACTTATTAACTCAATTAAACAGCGTTTCAGTCTGGGAAGGGAATGGTATATTCATAGGTCCAAAGTGTACCTCTGGGCCAACGCTTTAAAAATTAAATGGCAAATTTGAGTACCTTTTATGTTGTGTGAGACCATGAAAGTATCTGATTTTTGAGCGGATGGATTATCATCAGTTCCAGGCCCAAGCAATAGTCACTTTTGAAAAATACAGTCACCGTTTCTGAGGATACCAAGCCATCTTCTTGGAAGTGATTGCGTTCCCGCACCCAGTGTCCCAATACTGGAGGAGAAGTTTTTGCCAGTTTTGCGAGCTAACATTCACAGCCTTCAGCTTTGCAGCCAGGCTTGAGAAAACTCTTCTCAGTACCTTCCCAGGATTGTTTCCTCTCTTCTATAGAAGCTATCAAAGTAACTTACTGATAAGAACCTTCCAGAAGTTTATTTTACTGAAGTTACTTCATGCATTAGTTATGCGAGTGACTAGTAATGCTCTTTGGTCACATCCTTTGCACATGGGTAAATATACTGAATATATGGGTAAAACCAAACTGTGTTTATGGCTGGCTGCATCTACGTACTTTTAAAGGCAGGCTACGAGGTATGCTTTATTCAAAGCCACAAAGATGAGCATTTGTAAATAAACAGGTAATCCTTGTTGTAAAAGCATACGTTTTGCTTGATAAAACCAGGAATGCTTTATTTAAATCATCGTTCTAATCCGTGATTTTGTTTCTCATTTGTATTCGTACTGGACTGTAGAAGAAGAAAGAACATAAACCCTTGTGTCCTTTGATACAAGTCAATCCATGGTGTCGTTGGTATTTTCTATAAATGATCTAAAACTTCAGAAGCAGGTGCCTGCTCTCAGGTGTGAGGTGTTGGAGGTGGTGAGGTTGGTCAGGTGAGGTGGGGCTGTCCTTATCCGAAGAGTCAGCAGGGGATGTGTCCTTCAAGACTGCCAATTAGTGCTGCTCTGTGAACGCAGGAGAAGATGAGTGTTTTATCGTGGGTTAGGCCAACTCCAGATGAGAGTTAGCTGAGTTGTATCTGGGACAAGAGAATTTTAGACCTTGTTTGCACTAAAAATTCACATCTGTGCTGCAGCCGTGCCTAGAGGGTGGGAAGGGTCGAGAGCCGGGGCAGGGAGGGAGCGATGCCAGCGTAAGGGGTGTATCCAGCCTCAGCTCATGCATTGCTCTGGCTCTGCAGAGGACAACTTTTCTCCCGTCATCCAGACATTAGAGACGTGGAGAGAAGGCGTTGGGCTTTTGTAGCGGAAAACACAGTTTCACTGGGTGTCTTGGCCGTGCTAATTTTCATAAATAAGTAAAGGGCTGGATTTTCGAAACGCAACACATCCATGTTTGGATGGTCATCTTCGTAAGGACAGCTTTATGCGCACGTGCGATCATGTGCAGGGTCCTGGGCTGTGGCAGTTACAGGGATTTCGCATCGTTTCGGTGAGTCTTCTCCAGCGAGCTGTTCTGCAATTGGAAGTAGATGAAAGAAAGAAGGAGAATTGTTGTGCAGATTGGTCACTGCCAGACAAACAGGCAAGGACATCAAGCGTCCCCAGCTCCTGATAGATATTTACATTATAAGGCAAAATGAGTTTTCTTTAAGCTTCGTGTTTTCAACCAATTTTTTTAATGTTTCAAAAGCCCCATGGTAAAGTCAAAGCAGACTAGCGCAGAATGAACAAATACAACTCTAGTACGCCCGCAGGGCTTTGGATATACATATGAAGTAGTAATCCTGTCTGAAGTGATTTCTTCTGAGTTGCTTAGAAAGTCTTTTGACGACTTTGTGTGTTTAAAAGCCTTTATTGTTGTGGTCAGAAGAAACGATATTTTTCTCATCGTTTCCAGTGAGAAAAGACTCTGTGGTTTTCTGCCGTTTCTAATGTCTTGCAAAGTCCACAAGCAATTAGTACTGAAGCCCAGGAGAAAGAGTCGTGCTTCACGGCTTTACTTTGTTTCCCCTGAAATGTGTGTTTGATTTCAGCACTGCAAAAATTAATTTCTTTTGGCTTTGCATTCTAAGCAAGCTCAATCATATGGTTTTAAGCTGGTTGTGTTACACAGTTGTACTCAGGTTTTAAATGAGTGCATAAATATTTGCAGGGAAGAGGGAGAAAAAGTCTTTGCTTGTAGCAATGACTTGTCACTAATTAATATAGAATCTGTATGCATTACTTTTCATTTAAGCCTGTACCTAATTGCTGTCTCACTGACTTCTCAAAGGTAGACATCTATCTTTAGTACCATCAGCGGAAACGCTAGAGAAGTATTTTAGGCATGTGCATAAATAAAAGTATTGAATAATTAGCAAGCAGTGCATGCAGAGTATTTTATTCTGTAGGTATAAAAAGCACTGTGAGCTTTTTTTACTACATGAGAAACTGAGGAACAGAGGACAGACATGAAACAGCTTAATGAAGCCTGGAATTTAACACTTACTTCTGATAAATGTTTTTAAAGTTGAGGTTGGTCATCCTTTCCTCTCCCTGTGCAGAATTGCTGGGGGTCCGGTGGGTAGCGCAGACCCTCCGCTACCCTGTGACTCTAAAGGAAAGATCAAAACAAACCCATTTTTTCTTCACCTCAATACTCATTATTTGATTTACAGTGGGGGTTGCGAACACCTGTAGCTGCCCGATGAGGTGCTATGAGAACGCCCGGCTGGATGGAGCCGATTTTGTTCCTGCACAACAGGCAGCAGAAAGGCGAATTCTGCCGTTGTGCTGCCACGTCCATGCTCTGTTATCTCGCTGAACAACCCCGCTTGCACAGTTACTCAATATACTCCTCTGGAACGTTGGTCTGCTTGTCAGGTTCTTGTGTGACTGAAAAGGAATAACGTGGGAGCTGTCAAAGTGAAAAGTTAGGCACATTATACAAAAATCTGCAGAAGAATAATTTATTAAGGTCAGGTAATCTTTTCTTCTGTACTAGCTTTTGAAAAATAAAATTCAAGGGATTTTTGTCTCTTTAGAAATCACATTAAGCTGACAATAGATACACAATTCTGATTTCTTTATGTTTACATCCTCAGTTACGATTTATCTGCCATACAGACAGATAGATGGTACCTTATATGCTCTGCATATACTTTGAGATTTGAGTTGTGCAGCCATCTAAGAGCGTAATTTGAAATATGGAATGTTTGTTTTCACTTTTCAACAAATGTTACTCCAGTTCTTTGCACGTTGTTTGGAAACTTCCTCGTCTTAAAATGCTCTGTCGGAGGATGCGAGAGACATTCCCCTACCACCGAGAAAGGCAGCAACTAATATGATCTGAATACCAAATTAGAAACTTCATCTTTTTGCAGTGTTTGAACATAAAAATGTTATGAATGGCAGCGCCCTGTCAAACCGTAGTATGGAGTAACTTGGCTCCTCGTCTCTGAGAAGGAGCAGATACTAAGGAATTTCTGAGCAGAGCAAGCCTGGAGTGATTTCTTCCACAAGCCCCAAATTTCAAGGAGAACTAACTTCAGAATAATATTGAGCTAGAGACCATAAAACTTTTACTGTCTGTGTTAAGTTCCTATTCCAAAAAGTATTTTAAACTCTGATGATTTTCTTTGCCTTTTTTTTCTGTATGCTTACTATAAAAAGAAGAAAATTTGAGCATTGCTGGAAGATTCTCCCTATGCCCCTCATTCATAAGAATACCAGAATTTTCAGCCCATGCCAGGCTTCTTTGTAGTCAAATTTGTATGTGCTTTTGACAATTGAAAAATTAATTTGCAAGACTTAAATAAAAAATCCCCTACTTGCTAGCTATGCGTGTGCTTCACTTTGAAAAGCCGAAAAGTTATCAGTATGGCAATTAATCTATTTCTTCCTTTACGCCAGAGTGAATAGTATTTGAAGAACGTATACATTTCCACTGTGCATCTTCACCTTCTTAAACCTGCGCCATAAGCTCCAGGGGCGGGAGGGTAGGACGTACTCGACCTCTGCTCACCAGGAGTATGGGTTGCTCCCTTAACGTGCTCAGCGGGTGCGTCTGGTTTGCTCCAAGCCCGAAGTCGATGCGCTGTCAGCCACTTAAACACAGGACACGTGTTCGTGTGTTACCCATCTGAGTGTCGAGTGTTGTGTTAAATTATAGCTTTAAAATGATGAAGTTTTTCAGCAAATTTGTTTTAAAGCTGGTATTACTGTGGAATAAGTTGCTTTAGGAGCTAGTGGCATCTAGAGGTTTTTTGAAGGGGTAGTTTTGGTACTGCTGTAGGTGATGGACAGACTGAGGACCTCTTTAGATCCCATCCAGTCCCAGTTTCTGGTTCTACGGTGGAGTACGATTCCCTCTAGGGGAATAATAAAAATGCACTGGAAAGACCCTTTTCCTTAATAGAATTTGATTTATTAAATAAGCGCCTGTATCCATGTAAGTCTATGTATGGATAATCTATTTGTACACAGACTTCCTATGATTTTGAGGTATAAGAAAATCCTTCCACTTCTCATTTTTCGTTATGCCATCAAGAAATAAAGGAATTTGAACTCTGAAAGCTCTTCATACTCATAAGAAGATTTTTCTGTTGCTTGAATGTGGAAGTGACAAAATAGGTTTTTAGGCTGACAGTACATAGGGAGGGAAATGACACCAAAAGCTAGAATAAACTCATTTAAGTAAAAGACAACTAGACAACTATCTATTAATATAAAGGCAATAGATGGATAGAAGTTCATGAGGTAGACTCTGATAAATATGTTTTCACTATTATTTTAATCTTCATTTTTTATTTGCATTGTAATTCTACTAGGTGTAGAACACATTGCCTGCTGTTGCAGAGCCAGCAGATGGAGCAAAAGAGCATGAGAAATAGTTGGATAAAAATACACAGAAAGCACTTATTCTGGGCTGGGGGAGGGGAATTGTCTTCAACCTGTTTTTTTGCTCAGTATTTGACCAGTGCCATGGTTTCCCATCTGTCTAATCCAGCTCCTAGTCCTGCCTGTAATGGTGTGCCTGACTCGCTCTAACTTGCTACGTAACGACCATTTCACACCGAAAAGACCCAGGTTGACTTCGCTTTTTCGTGGAGACTGACTTAACTTCTTGCCAGTCTACTTCTGGATGCAGAAGTGCCCATGGGAAAGGATTGATTCGTCTTTCTTTTCCAGAAGAGTTTGGCTTTCTGATGACGTGGAGTACAAATCTTGTTCTTCAAATGCCTCAGTTGATGAATTCAGCATGGTATCTCTGGGTTTTTTTGGCTATTTTTATTACACTGCAAGAAGACTTGCAACCACAAGGCCAGCATGAGCTCCTAAACTGAGCTCCGAACCATTCATGCTGGGATGACCATTGGACCACATGCGTGTGGCACCTTGGCCTGTGGCGGCATGCTCCGCAACGGGATTGCAGCGTTGTCTCTCTGGAATACGCAAATACTGCCTTGCAGACCCCCTTGCAGACTACCTTACAAACCCCCTAAGGTTTAAAGTTACGTTGTTGAGTTGGTTGTGCTGGAATAAGATCAGGATGGATGGGTGCTGCTAAGGACAGCAGGATGCTGCTAACAAGTTTAGCAACAAAATCAAGAATTTCTTGAAATTCTTGAAAAGTGAATTTTTGTTCTGGAGAGAAGGTTAAATTGTCAGTCTCTTCTACTAGGTCAATGGTAACTGTTTGGGTTTCTTTGACAGCTTTTCAGCTCCACAACCACTCATTGTGTAAAGAAAGGACTATTTAACTGAAATATTGATACCATTTTCAGCGGAATAAAACATTTTTTTTTCAGAAAAAAATTATGCATATGGGAATGGAAACTATCTGTCCTTGTACATGAGAATAAAGAACGGGTGGCTTGTGGGGATTTCTTTTTATAATTTGAGCCTATTGTTCAAATTCATTTTAACAGAGTACTCAACCCACTTCAACGTCACCGGGTGGTATTTTATTTCTACTAACCTGGCTGCAGTTCTGTGCGGCTCACTTATGTTGTGCTGTAATTTGTTGAAGGCAGGTGGCTGAACACAGATATGCGGAGGACTTTCCGTCGATAAACCATGACAAACACTGTACTTTCTTCTGTGGCTGTGAATTTAGTTCTTATTCTCTTGTTAAGCAGCAAAGAAATAAATTACTGAAGCAACTGTTGAAATGAGAGTGCTGCCTTTTAGTCATAGTTTTAACATATTTATTTTGTGACGCTGATGAGTTATATATATATACACAACCTTAGAAGAAGTTTCGCGGTCTTGATAAGCTAGTATGAGCCCTCGTACTCCAACTTAAATAAGACAGAGAACTGTTCGTGTTGCGACTGCTACTTCATAATACCAACAGCAAATTCTAGCAGGCTGAGCTAGAATTTGATAAAGATCCTCTGGAGACTGGGAAACTTGTCAAAGTCTTGCTTTTCAGGCTTTCTCCCCTACATTCTCCGTTTCTGCTAATTTATCTTTGCGCTTTTTTGGCTTTTTTACCTGAGATGCTCCCCCTCGTTCCGTGCGCCATTTGATATCCAGGCAGCAGTCTCCCTCCCTACCTAAGAAGAGAAAATAGTTGCTCAGATTACACGTGGGTTTTGTGGAAAATGTTTTTTGCTGTCTTAGCAAAGTGCGGTAGCAGTCCCCTACAAAGCAGCTGTGCTAGAGCAGTGCAAAATACTGCTCTGTAAGAAGATACATCCCACCTTCACGGTAATATTCTTCTTTGTTCCTCGTTAGTAAGATGAGATGGCCGTTCCCTTGCAATTTATAATAGCGATCACATACCCTTGACTTACGCTAGGGTCTCCCACAATGTTTTCATTTCTTCTGGCCTCTCTGATATCACTGTATAATATTTGCGTGGAGTTTAGTAGTGCGGTGGGAGCCACAGAGGTAACTATAACCACCTGCTTTTGCAGGTAAAGTAGACTGATTCAGTTACTTTCTCAGTGAGATAGAGTGTTGGAAATAGAAGCCAGTGCTTTAAATGCTCAATATTGTGTTGTCTTTGCCAGTAGACCTTGTGTTGGTATCAGCAATAACACTGTAGTGAAGAAATGATAGCTGAAACACATGTTAACTTCTGACTGTGTCCAACTGAGTTAAAAATGTCCACAGCCGGTAATGAGGCACTCTCTGCTACGTTTCCTCTCTTGGAAAATATTTGGGCAGAGGGCTGGAAGCAGAAGACCGGAGCTGGTTGACGGAGGGAGGGTTACCACCATGCCAGACTGCGGGCAGCAGGTTAGGAGGCCCTGTTGCAATAGGACTAGGGGTAATGGCTTGAAACTAAAAGAGGGGAGATTTAGACTGGATAGAAGGAAGAAACTTTTACACTGAGGCTGGTGAAACCCTGGCACAGGTTGCCCAGAGAGGTGGTCGATGCCCCATCCCTGGAAACGTTCAAGGTCATGTTGGACGGGGCTCGAGCAACCTGATCCAGTTGAAGGTGTCCCTGCTCACTGCAGGGAGGTTGTGCTGGATAATCTCTAAAGGTCCCTTCCAGCCCAAAGCGTTCTATGATTCTATGAACATGCCCTCGATGGTTGCGGGTCTGTGCTGCCTTGTTAGTGGTCCTGGGGATAATAGAAGGGGAAAAAAAAAAGTGTGAGGTTTTCAGCTCAGAAACTTTAAAAGAGCAATTTGGTCGCTGAGCGAAGGCATTTGAGGACGTGAATTTGGAGATGTGGAATATCTGGAGTTAGAAACACTGCTTGTATCTTACGTCCTCAAGCAAAGTGGAGGTGTTCTGGCCTGGCAGAGATGAAAAGCAACATCTAGAAGGATATCGGGAATGAGCAGCCTCCAAGCGATGTTAAAACAGACTGAGTGGGGAAATCAAGAGCAAGGATAGAAAAAGTGTCATCTTAGAGGTGTAGTGATGAAGAGAGAGTAACCAAGGTCAAGTTAACTTAATCTTGCAAAAGCAAATTTAAATGATAGCTGGAGGTTAATATGAGACAATCAAGAAAATAGAAATGGGAGTGCCTTCATTGTGGATGAAGTTGAGATTAAACACAGCCGGTTATACCCAAGTTGCCTCTTTCCTTGCCTTTCCAAAAAGGATAACAGTGGAGAAGATGGCACAAGGCAATGAGGACAGAGAAACAGCAGTTACTAATTGGAAAATAATTTGTGCCCAACCAAAATGTTAAGAGGAGAAGCGAAGCTTAATAAAAGGCCTGACAGCCTGTTAGTCTCACCTCAGTTATATCCTTTGGGAAGTGTTCTGAGGAAATAAGTATGTTCTGATCTAGTAGATAAAAATGGCATAAAGTATAGATGGAGTTCATTGAAAATAAGTAATTGATACTTCTCAGTTTGGTCTTCACTGAAGTGTTTAATAAGCATCACTTCAGGAAATTGTTAGTGAAATGGAGACGATGAAAATTACTTAAAGAATGGGGAGTGTGACAGAGCACATGATGTAAAGAAAAGTAATGCAGAAGGAGGATTGGTCTTGGTGTGTGTTTTATTTAATATTTTCATTAGTGATCTTGTAGGAAGACTGGTTGATTGAAGTATGCTGAGAATGTGAAGTGGGACAGGATTGCCAGTGTATAGTAAATGGTCAGAGTATCTGGGATGAAGAAGATGAGGATGGGTAAGATACAAATGCTATCAGTTTTCATACCATGAACTGCAAGGATACGCACTGAGAGACTACTAGTGTGTGTATATATATATATATGTGTATTTAGTTATGAGCTTCCCAGTTCACGTTATTCCATTGTTTGAAATGACAAAGGAAGAGAAAATACTGGTTGTGGTAGATGACTGCCGGTTGACTGCAAGCCCCTAATGAAATACAGCCATGAGAGAGGTCACGTATGATGCACGGTGTAAGAAACTGCCAGGAAAGAGAGGCAAATCGTAATGCCGTTGAATCGGGCTTCTGTCTCATCTCCGACCCTGTGCGTTACTCTTGTCATCGCCTTCACAAATGAGGAATTCATAGCGGGAGAAGGCAGGGCAGATGACAGAGGACACCATGGACAGGAGTGTCCTGAGAAGGTCAGAGTGGCTGGCAGCATAGCAGAATGTGGGCTGAGAGCATGTATATGTTTGCTGTCTGCAAGAATATCAGAAGATTAAAGAAGCAGGGAGCCGAGGAGTTGTTTCAGCTGAATGGCAGCATTAGCATAAGAAATAAATTGATGTATACTGACAATCACTACTTCTAGGCTTGATGCTGGGAGGCTTCTGATCATGAGTGATCGCTCTGACAGACACAGTGGGTCTGGACACCGAGCTGGCTTTAAAGTGGTGTGTGATCTGTTTTTTAACAGGGCTTGTATGAACCAAGTGTGAATAGTCGTCGAAACTAGAGCCAGTGACCCAAAAGGTTCCTTTCAGGCTTATGTGCCTCTACTCCCAATAGTATCTGAATGACATTATAACTTAGACTGAGTTAATGTAAACCTTTATGCATTTATTTGCCCCACTTCTGGAATTTACTGAACTGACTGGAACAAACAGAGAATAAAAACCAAACAACATCTCAGAGTTCAGCCACCCATTACTAACTCTAAGTATGGTAATGTGACATTATAAGGTAGCCACACATTTTGCAAAGGAAAAGGAATTGTGCTTTCATGCTTCTCTGAGCAAAGTTTCAGGTTGTCTTTGCCTTTAGGATATGAGATATTTTTTTTTTCTTTTTTTGAGCCCTAAACAAAATGGTAGAAAGCACGGCTCTGTGTTAGGGTATGTCAGTGCAGCTGTGCAAAAAGAGATAATGGCGTATTCAGCTTTTGGCTAAGATTCAGTACTTTTCATCTGTCATCAGAGGTTGAAGCAGTAATGCAAAGCGATACTGGAAAAGTATTATTCTGCTACAGTGACAGCACCATTAAAATCAGTAGAATAGGGGTTTTTTATAATCCCTATTGCAGTAAAAGAATTAACATGCCCGTTGTTTGTGCTGTGTTTGGTTTTAGAAGGCTTTGCCTTTCTTTTAAGGAACAATATATGCTGCCTGGGGCTCTGAGGTCTTAAAACCATCAGTACTAAGTTAAAAATCCATCCACTTTTTGGGAAGGATGGATGTTATGATATTGTAAATCCCTTAAACATACTGGTTATAAAGATTCCTTTGACCGCTGTGCTCTACGGTATATATTGTCACGGGTGATTCCAAAGTCCGTGGTGACACATATCTGTGAGCAGAATGGTTGCTAGATGGAGCTGTTGCAGGGTTGCTAACTCACGCTTCGGCAATTGTAAGGTATCCCAGTGTGGGTTTGTATTTTTTTTAACAAGCTCTATTTGTCACAGCTTTATTATTGAAATGTGAAAACTTGGTTTCAAGCTGAAAATCTGATTTTTAAACAGTGGTTTTTTTTCTCCCTACTCCTAAAAGAAATCCATTATTTTAGCTCTCACCTCAGCTAGATGTACATTTTATTATTATTGGCCTATGATCTATTTTACCTGCTGCAAACCTGTTTATGGATATAATTTATAGTTACTTCATATCATAGCTTAGCTTATTGAAGAAAGTAATTTTATTTAAACCAGACTTAGTAAAATCAGTGTTAGGTACCTAATTATTTTCCAAGGCTGGGTTTAGTTAGCTTTCTTGAGATTACAGAGGAAATCTATGGCATAAAAGAGAATTGCCAACTTCTTATCTTTTCCACAAGGTTATAAAAATATTTTGTTACAGTTCTTCAAACACAAGCCTGTATTGAACTGAGACAATACGACGTTTATTACCAAAGTAATTCAGACTGTTGAACTGCGGTTTCCAAAGGCGAAAGGCTGATACATTACCCCACTGATCCGCAAGCGTATGACAGTTTGTGAAAAATGTCCTGTATCATTCTCCTCCAAACAGCACAGCAGAGAGCATGATAAAACAGAGTGGAAACGAATGCTAACATTAGCTGAGCCTTTTTCGCAGAAAGTATATTTTTTATGTCAGGAGGCACACAAAGAATCAGTTGTGGGGTCTTGGTGGTTGTGTGAAGTTTTCTGAAGAAATCCTGGAGGTCTAAACCATCAGTTATCCGAACCTGTCTTAGTTAGGCTGGCTTTTATTTCAGAAAAAAATTGTTGGTTTAAAGCAACAGACGTCTGAAGAATGGTTCATTGATCGCAAAGTTTTTGAATGGCCATTCTGTTCGCCTTCCAGCATTTCCCCGTTTATTTAATTTTTTTAAATAAATGCCTGCTATAAAATCAACTTTCTCGTCCCAGGGTGTGGTGCCTTCGTGCCCTGGCACAGAAAGCCGCTCTGTGTAATTGAGTCTTCATATTGGGTGTACTTGGCTGCTGGACGTCGGCATCATTTTCACCAGCCATAACCATTGTAGCCCCATCTGTATTTTGACTCTCCTTTTATCTCCCATCCAATACCTCAGGGCAAATGCATCCATCCTTCAATTAGTTCTTCTGGGAGATGGATAGAACATCAGAGCTTATAATATATGAACTTCTGAAACGGGGTGCGATCCTCTTTTCATATGTAAATGTTGTAAGTAACTTCAGAGAGATGCTTAGTCGTTCATCAAAGCATATTTTTTTTCCTAAGTTCTTGGTTCATATTATTTTTTAGTTTCTCTGTGATGTTTTCCTGTTTATTAGATTTAGAAGATAACTCTGCTTTAGAGGATAACTTTGCTGGCTATCGAGGTATGCGATATTTAGTAAGTCATTATGTAAGGCACATTGCCATTTAGAACTCACCTCTGTGAGAACTGGAAAAATCAGGGAAGTGAGCAGAAAATTAGTTCTGCTAGAGAGAGCTGTCCGTCCTCTTTTTTCAGATCCAGCAACAGTTGTAAAACCTCAGTGTTTTTTCTTCCTTCCAGTAAAAGAAGTTCTTCTACCCTTATTTCAGGGGATTACGCTTCAAAACAGATCTTTTTTAGCTGATGGCACTGAGGTGGACACCGAGAGCAGTATTCCTCTTCCTGTCTCTGACCAGGTGTGTTCCTCCATTGATACCTGATGACCTGATGACCACTACTCTTTCGAGAGCTGCTGGACCTCTTGGTGGACAAACTCAAGATTCCCGTGAAATTACAGTCTTTTACATATTGCGTAGTCTCTATTTCTGTCTTCATGGACACGTTTTGAATCTAGTTCATGAATTAGAGTTGTTGATGACCTCACCTCATTAGTAAAATAAGAAATTTATTTTCCCTGGAACGATGCTGTTAAATGTGTAGATAAAATTGCTGTATACAGATATTAAAATTTGACGTCTCTGATGAGAGAAAGGAAGTGATATGTGTATCTCTTCAAGCTCTGAAACAGAGGAGCAAACAGCAAGGGACGATCTCTCTTTACGTTGGTACTTACAAAAGGATCTTCTAGGTTATATATTTCATGATTGCAGCAGGGAAGATTTCGATTGGATATTAGGAAAAATTTCTTAACCGAAAGGTTATCGAGCATTGGAACAGGCTGCCCAGGGAAGCGGTTGAGTCACCATCCCTGGAGATATTTAAAAGACATGTAGAGGTGGCACTTAGGGACATGGTTTACTGGTGGACTTGGCAGTGTTAGGTTTATGGTTGGACTCGATGATCTGAAAGGTCTTTTCCAACCTAAATGATTCTGTGATTCTGTAGTATATAAAAAAGAAGTGATGCTTGCTTTGTTCTTTGAGGGAAGTGCTTTGAGTGAAAGATGTGACTTGTTTTGGGCTGGGACTTTTAAAAGCTCGCTGATACATCACTCGCATTTCTGGAATCTCAAAAGACAAAGCAATTTAGATCTTAATCTTGGTTCAGTCCTACTTAGAGAATACCCAGAAAGGTAGGTTTGCGCAGGAGAACATTTTCCTTGCTTTGACTCTTCCTCTGACATCATCTCAAGGCCGCAGTCAGGATTCCTAGAGTTTATAGAGATGAAATATTCTTCTCTTTTCCCAGTTCTTTTCATTCTGCCCTTCTTTATCCCCTCTCACAAGAAGAAATCAAATAATTTTTTAGCTTCAGAAATGGGCGAGAAGTGTATTTGAAGGCTGTGATATCCTTTATTGGCTGCCCAGGGAAAATACAGTTGGTACCCAGTTTCTTCAAGAAAAACTCAAGATCAGATGGTATTATAAGACATGGCTTGTAAGCCTAGGACTTGCAGGTAATTCTTGTTTTTTCTGAGTACCTGCTTCCATATAGCTGTCTGCTCTGCCTGTAGGCAACAGTTTTTAGCTCCTGATGGACAGTTCCTCTAAGTGCAGGTATCTGGTATTTGTCTGCCAACGACACAGTACCAAATCGAATCGGCAGCCCTGGTCATGAGAGATTCTGCAGCGGTTGGGGAAAAAAAAATCTCCAGTTGTAGTTGGTGTAAGTGCATATTTACTAAGGGACGGAAGGTTTTGAGCTGGTTAGTTGTTAGCATCACTAAAAGCATTGATCCCAAGTCTTGGTAGTTACTGTACTTAAAATGTAACTGCTTCATGGGTACCCATTTAGAATAGAACAGACTAGAATTTCTAATTAAATAATTGAATAATTAAACAGTGTATGCAAATGAAAAATTCAGCAGTGATAAAACCCTCTGATTTCATGGTATGAGGAAAACTGACAAGGCAAGCCAGAAATAAATATATTTTTTCCTTACTTGCAGAAAATTTGCTTTTCAGATGTCAGATGCTTGGACAAGTTCCAGAGCCAGGATGTGGACTAGATTGACCAATTTTCAGCTGATAGATCTTCTGATTCCATTTTTACTGAGTCTTCAAAATTTTAATGATTTGCTATCTGCAGGCTTCGGAGTATTTCTCAGGGACTGGAACACTGCCTAACTTATGCCAAGTCTGAAAAAAATATTCTTAAAGCATTTAAATTTGAAAAATGATAATTCATCTGACTATGAGCTGGGGAAGTAGACCATAGCATACTGCAGGCAGCGAGAGCTCATGGCTGTGCTGCGGAGGGCTGGATCACCCTTAGCCGAGAAGAAGAAATAGGAAATCTCTCCTGAAGGGTTCAACAGAAGCAGTGGAGATAATGATTTAAGAAATTGGAGACGGGGCATTTGATTTGGTGTGCTTAAATGTGTAGCTTTCACCCGTATGTATGCGATTAATCCAGTCATTTTAATGATGCAATTCATAAGTATTTGCGTGTCTGAGGATGTGTAAATCTCTAGGTTAGAGATTTACAGGTAAGAAGGGAATCAGTTGGTATTGCTAAGTCAATTTTATTTCTCCAGGCAACATTACTAAAAATAGCTAATTTGTCTAGGCTGAAGAAGCCCAACATTTGGGTGTGCTTTTTTTTCCTTGATTATATAAATAGCAGATGATAAATAGCAAGTTTTTCATAACTACGCTGGTTACGCAGGCAATGCTGCTCTGTGTCACTGCTAATTAATATGAAGTTGTCCTTCCTTCATCTTTTTAAATTGGTGGTCAATTTTGTGTTTGGGGAGGGGAGAGATAGGAGGTGGAAGACTGAAAGTAGAAGTTGATGAGTTTGACTTAAAGAAAAGTCAGCCTTCTTTCTTTTTGGGAAGATATAGTTCTCTAATAAAAATAGAAAAATGTAAAAAAAAGAAAAAAAGTTGTCCTATACAGACTTTTCTTAAAACTGAATGTTTGGTTTTTTTCCTAGTTAAATAACCAGATATGCTACAGATGACATTTCCACTGCTTAAATTACTGTTAGGTATTTTGTATTTGTCAGACATTTAAATAATGTCGTCTTGGTATGTTAGGTAACGATTTTGACTTCAGATGGCTGTGTACAGAAGTATATAGTTAGAAGTCTTCTCCGAGCTTTAACTTGAGTGAATTAAAACTGTTATCCCTAAAAAAAAAAAAAATCTTATATTTGAAGGGTTAATTTCCTAAATGTAAGTATGTAGCTACTTATTTATCTTGATTTTATAGTTATATGTAATAGGAAATTGCAGTTTTAAAACATAACTTTGCCATAAACATATTAAACATTGATAAATGACTACCTCGTTGCTACTTACGAAGGCTAAAGAACAATACACAGCAAATATTTGTATGGTGAAAACAAATACATTGTCGTCTTGGTGTTAGAAATTCTCATACTGATGTCGGTGTACAGTTGATAATCTTATAAATCCATTAGGTTTATGATACCCAGTACTGTTTTATCTGCCCAGTTTGATAAGGAGAACCCTTAGGGATGCAGTCGGTGCTGCACTGGCACATATTTGGTGGTGTCCCTTCCTCTGGTTCAGTCGTGCTGATTTATATTCGCCAGATTTTAAGAGAGGTTTTCATACAAGAGGTAATCAAGTCCCCTGGGAGTATTTAGGTGCAATATAAATACCAAAATGATGAAGTCTGCAGAGTGCTGTGGTTGGAAGGTTTGTGCGGTCAGCTAACTGCAATGGTGATCAGATGTGTGAGGCTCTGCGTCCGTCCCAGGTACGTACCCGCCGAGGTCGGACCCTGGCAAAACCAGGGTCTGCAAAGGAGTGGGAGGTACCTGGCCACCTATAGGTGCCTGCAACATCTATGTCTGATACAGCCTCCCCAAACGCCCGTCTAGGCCCTGCAAATGGCACCGGGGCCGTGGCTTATCTCTTTAGATCTGGAAGTCGCTGAACAAATAAATACCTCCCCCAGAATGCCCGTTTCTCGCCGGGCGATGAGCCCGTCTGCGGATGAGCACCAACCCAAAGGCCTACGATTCCAGCAGCTGGGGCTGCCAGTTGCACCCGGTGCCTATCCAGTAGAGCTCTGCATGGAATACACGTACGTGCATATATAAAGAAAAAGAACATTTATGTGCATACAGAGAGATCCATTTATTTTACTATTCTAATACGTTATTGAATTTAAATTAAAACAGATCTTCTACAATTTGAACTTTTAACGGACTAGTTATTGTCATTCTGCTGTAATTGCTCTTTAACGTCGTTTGAATAACAATCGGAAAGGGGAAAACAAAATTTATGTGCAATTAAACAGCTGCAGCTGCACCAAACACAAGTGTGTGAAAGTTTCCAAATAGGAACTTTAATTTGGCTGTGATTTTGGCAAAATAATTGTCCTTCTAGTGCAGCTCAACATCTGTGTGTAGTTTAAGAGTTTTGTTACCTCTTAGATAATTAGCTGCCTGGCTTTCATTGTGTTTTAATGTGGTAAAAGACCCCAATATAAAATATTCCGGCTTTAAAAATAGCAAACTGTGTTGTACTCTTGTTAAATTTATGTGCATTCCCACAGTTAGCCATCGCTAACGGGTATGAAAATATCTGAGCTGTGTCGCTTATAAAGAGCATTTCAAGTAGTCATGTACCAGAAGGTACTTGGGGGAGAAGCAACGTACACACACATTCTTCTCGCACTTGGCTAGGAAAAAGACGTGTTAGGATTTGAATTGTCATTGAATCCCAGGGTTATGTGCAAACGTACGCTTTTACTTGGCAGGAAGACCGTGTGATTCTCTAGAGATGGATACTTCGCGCTTAAAGAAAGCAAGCTGCGGTGATTTTGGGGTGTATGGCTTTGTGAGTCCCGCGTGTACAACAGCCCCTCTTAAGAGCGTTAATTTCTAAAATATGAACTTTGACTTTTAATCTGCCATTTTTATAGAGACTCTTTACAAGTCTCAGTAAATACATGGCTGAGCAGAGCTATTGTTCCATCAAACCCTTCCATGCTGGAAACAGGGGGGCAATTTAATGCATCTAATGGGAGACCAGCATAAACCGGATGAAATAAATGAGTTACAGAGCAAGTGGTGAACACGTAGACCTCACTGCCTTGGGAAATCGTGGAGGTAGATTGTATCTGCCAGACAGACTGAAAAACGGACAGGGCAGACTCTTGGACGTCTGATGCCTGAGCACTACGAGCAGCAGGTGGGGGGGGACGTATCCTCTGACAACCCCAAATGCAGCAGCTACGGATGGTGGCAGGTCAGGGCAGCGGACTGCAGCAAGCCGTATTTTGGGCACGCATCTAACTTACAGTGCGCTGAGTAATCTAGTCCGTTCTGTACACTAACAAATGAACGTATCTCAGTGTTGTGTACGTGCAAGTTTTAAAATATCTGATCCCACTGATGTGACCTTTCAAACACGGAGGAAATACATAACCAGAGATGCTAGTCGTGGAGTTCTCCACTTAACCTTAATCAAAGCATCTCAATACTTCAGTCTCAAAACCATTTTCTTTTAAACATCTTTGACATTAACGGCTTGCTCTAAGAACACCTGTGACATTAACACTGGTTTTTTACGCTCTTTACATACAGCATTCGCCTTTCTTGGAGCTGGACAACCTTTCTCTGACGTCCTTTTGGCTCTGTGATTGCAGGGTGAGAAGGCAAAGCCCTATGTGAAGGGTGGTCTCAGGTCTGGGGGTAAAAGTGAATAAAAACCTCTGTCAGGGTTAAAAAATCTCCTTTTAATCATACTTACGTCTAACTGCTGTGAAGAGTTAAATCTCTTGGAATACTTTGTAAATCAAATAAGCAACTATGCAATCTGCAGACATCTCTAGGCAGACCTTCTCCTTTCTCTTTGGATATTTACTGTGGTCTAGCCAGAAAATTTTGGAAGAGAGTTGTCTTCATCTGTTTTTATATTCATATTACTACCAGGTGAAGAGATCATTGTCTTGTGCTGTGGTTCTTTTAAGCCCAAGAGTAGAAAATTATTAAAGTCGGCCTTTCAGTGTATATGATTTTTATCTGCATACCGTCCTGCTCCAGAAAATTGTTTTAAGCTCAGTTAATTTCACCACTATTTAACCTCTTGTTCACGTGTGTGATAATGAAAAGAAAAAATATGCAGACTCTAGTGAGAGGCTTGTAAGAGGTGACTAATTCAACTTTTAAAAATCAGTTGTAACTTGATTTCTTGGCCTCGTATGTTTTCCATCTGTGCAATTAAAGCACCTCCCAGTCTGTCCTCGCGATTACCAGATAGCATTTAAACTTTTTATTTCTGGCCTGACTATACATATTTCCACAACTAATCACTTCTTACTAGCCCAAGATAATTTCTCTTTACTTAAATACTACACTTGCTGAAAAAGTGCTCTGCTTGAAGAATCTGCATGACTTTTTGAGTTGTACAAGAAGTTAATTGGTGCTGCATTTTCTCCTCGTGCTTTTGAAGCATCATTGGGGTACCAGGAGAGCTCGGCTTACTCCCCCTTCTTCTACCTCAAAGAACAGAGTGTAAATTGTGACCGAAGATCGGTGATGATGCTTGAGGTAGAGGAAGATACATCTTAGTGGTGACATGGAGCTCCAGACTATTCTGGCATGATTTGGGCAAGTAAAAGTGAAATCTGTTGGGTGTTGGTGAAGCGCCAGCCATCAGCTCTTGCTTTGGAGGTCCCCGAGCACCAGGTTATTGTGCATTTGGGGAAGCGTTACTGTACGGACATTGTGATCTTCCTGCTTTTCTGAGGCATTCATGTTTGGCCATGGCCAAAGTCAGCACGCCGAGCTGTCTCCATCCGTGGTCTGACCTAGGACAGTAAATCTTCTGGTTTTCATCAGAGCGGGTGTCAGCTGGAGGAACGGAGGATCCCCAGGGGCTGAGGAGCAGAAGCGACAGAGTGTTCAGATGCAGGTCAAGGAGCACAACTGGAAAATATTTTGAAGTATACGGTTATGCTGTTGGGTTTTAACAAATAATTTATCTTTCCCTTAGATGCTTTCATAGCTTTAATTTCTGTACTTAATTGCTTAATACTTAATGAGCTTAATTTTAATATATTTAGTTACAGGAATTCTGCTACACTTTCTGTTTAGAGTTATAGAACCACAGTTTCTCAAAATTATGTAGTAAGTTAGTTTTCAACATATTTTACTATTACTCAAAAGGTTGAAATGTACAATTATATATGCATGTATATATGCATAAAGAAGATCGTTTTATGATGGATTTATTGTGTGGTTTGAGTCATTTTGGACAAGAGTCCCATAGATTTTTATTTGATGTATTTTTAATTTTAAAAATGTCTTGGATTAAATAAGAGACATTATTATATATTAATACATTTTTGAAGCATTAAACTACATTGAAATAATATTCTTTCTCACACACATATTATATAGACTTTGTGATATCAAAGATGAAAAACAGCTTATAGGCTTGAGGACTGCAGATTGCCAGCATTTATCTGGATGTGACAGAGAGAAAATTAATTGAAGGCAATGAAAAAAGTGACAGTATGCGTTAATACTTTTATCATACCAGAAGTCAGTAGATTTTCTTCATTTGGAGCTGGAAGGGTAAGGTATTCTGGTTTTCTCTTCAGTTATACGAAAGACTGATGTACTTAGGCCTTCCTAATGCTGCTCTTCAGAGGCATTATCGCCTCCCATCAGCTGAAGTTGGCTTTCATAAATTACACGAGGCGAAACAGGAGGTTTAGGCTTCTAACGCGCAGCTCCACTTTCTTTCTTGTTACACTGCTAAGTAGGCAGTAGCCCTGACATGCTCAGAGTCTGATTTTCATGGAGTTTGCGCATAAAAGATGCTTCCTAAATCTTTAATGAGCATCTTTGTCTGCTGCCATCTTTTTTTATTTGCTTTGCTGAGGCTGCAGATAAATTTGTGTTTAATAAAACAGAGTCCATTTTTTCTTCTTTTTTCTGTTTCATTGATGTAAATAATGTTTTAGCAACTTAATTTTGTGCTCTTTTCCCCCTCCAACAGTGCACAGGTCTAGGAAGATAACGGAGAGATCCCCATAGCATGCAGTGCTTTTGGTTTACCCAGTTGGAAGAGGGAGGCTGAATTGCTGGAACATTTTTCAGCTCTGCAGTCGTGTCCTCGATGTGTGCTTGTACCGAGATCCCTTGGAAGCTTTTTGTGCCAGTGCTCTTCCAAATCCTCCCCTTCTCAAACAGCAGTGCCATAACCAGCGTTGTTTTCCCTCTCGAGCCCCATGCAGTGAAATGCCTTGCTGAGGTCCAAGTCTTCTCTTCTGGGACCCAGTGTCTTTGGGGCTTGGGGCTCTGGGCTCTGCACGAGCTCAAAGGAGTTGCTGTATTTCATAAGAGGGCTACCTAGTTCTGACTGTCCACCCCAAAAAAAGTAAACTAAAGTTATCTGAACCAGAAGAACTTTAAAATTTCTCATTGCTACCTTTTTTTCTTAGCCTGGTGTGGTTGACAATGTAATTGCCTCTGTTGATAATTGCAGGAGTGGTACCATGGGTGATTAAAGGGTTAAGGACAAGAAATGCAGAAGAAATGTTATTGTTGTTTGTTTTTATGAAAGCACTTTTTATTTTTGGATGAGTGGAGAAAGGCATAAAGAAAAACATAGAAAACAGTCTTACGGTTGGTTTCCAAAAACAGAAGGTGAGTGCTTTGGTCCTTGGTTTTTGTGCAAGTGTCCTCAGGGTCTAGGGTGGGGAAGGGGGGAGAATTCTGTGCACAGGTAGGTGGGATGCCTGGATACGTGGGTTTGTAAATACTGATTTGAGGGGTCAAATTCCTAACCGTGCTGGTGTAGGAAGCTGACTGGCTTTCTATTATTGATTTGGCCAGTGATGGATTTGTTGACGTCAACCAAGTCACTTCAACTGGCTGTGCCATTTTTTCCCTTTGCCTTATCTGCTTCATCTCTAACGAGAGACATTTGCTCATTCTGAATTCATGCCATGGGGCTATGATTTCATCTGGCATGTTTAAATGTTACTGGAATAGGGATAATAATAGGTTGTTTGGAAAATTTTTAAGATACCCTATTTCTCAGCTGGTTGATTTTCCAGAAATAAATGCAGGTTTCCAAGTTAATTTTGGCTTCTTTTGCAGTGTAAGTGCCTTCCACTCTATGCTGAAGCTTAATTTCTCTTAAATATAGAAATTGTTCATAAATATACCATCCAAAAACCTGCATGTGGACATTTTTATTGAGTGAGCTTTGGCTCAGAAATGGAATCACACCATCATCGTGTGCATGTGAGATGCAATCTATTTACGAAACTAAAAAATTATGCATCTCATTTGCAGCCTGCTCACCTTTGCTGGGTCTCCAGTGGCAAAGTCTGTAGTTTACAAGTGCTTTTGTTCTTTATTTGTAAGGTAGTGGTTGAGTCTTGCAGGCATTCACTGCAAGATATTCTTGAAGCTGTTGAGTTTTACTGTTACTAAATATAGTACTCGCCCTCTCTAGTACTGTTCAAAATATTTAACAAAAGGGAAAGTGGGTTTTAGTGGTGTCTGGCATTTTACTCTCTCCATGAAAAGCAAGTAAGTTTTAGTTGTACCTTAATACTGGCTTGAAAGCAGAACTCAGTAATGTGACTTCTAAAATATGTTTCATTATTTTATATACAAAATTTCTAATTCTTTACAGACAATATTATAGAGAGCAAATCTTTATGGTTGTAGAGTTGTAAATCTTGAAACTGTTGATGTAAAAAGCATGATGTGAAACTAGTACAAAAACACATAAAAATGATATTAAACTGGTTTGGGATTAACCACCTGCTAATATTATATCAGTCTAAATAGAATGGACTGACACCAGGACTCGAGAATAATGTTATGAATTAAATGTGTTTGAAATTATGGTAAATATATTTGTGCATGCTTACAGCAGTTTCAACATACAAATTTGCCATTTTTCATATTAAATAAATAAAACAGAATAGCATCTGCTTTTAAGGGAAGTTATTCTTACCAGGAAAACTAAAATAAAAGAGGAGAAATGTGGAATAGCAGCAATACTTTAATTTTTTACTGTGATTTTCCCTGTAATCAAATAAGCTATGAGTGCCAGGACATTTATCTCATTTGTCGGGATGTCCAAGTTGTTCGTCATCACCCACCTCAAATAAGCCAGCCTGTCTGCCGCGTTATGTTAGCTACTCAGTTGGTCAGAAGAAAACCTTCTTGTTACAGATAGATGGTAAAGAGATAAAGGGAATTAAATAAGTAAAACAAAACTCTGTGAAAACTTGTTATTTGTAAGTACATATTGGGGTTTGTTTCGGAGGTCAGCTGGTTTCTTGCAGTTGTTGAGTCGATAAAAAAATAAAATGGATTTTGTTTATTCCACTTAATTTGCATCAGACACTACCTAAAGTGCCAATTTTCAGTCTGTTTTCTTTTGTTTTTTTTCAAAAGAAAGGACAATGCCAGCTGCTCTGTTATTATTAAAAAAAAAAAAATAAAAAGAATGTTTAGAAAAACAGCCCCCACTCCTCGCCAGAGCTGCTCATGTTCTGGTGCAAAGGTGTAACAACCCTGTTTGTGTCAAAAGGCTGATGAAGCCCCTGTGGAAATACACTTTCATATAAATGACCCGTTGAGAATATTGTCGCCTTGCCAAGATTTTACTTTAAAGATTGTATTCAGAGTCACGCTGCCTCTTGGCAGCGTGGAAGCTGGGCGCCAAGGTCAAGAGAAGTGGCTGTTAGAAGGAGGCTGGTGTTCCCACCAGGGCCGGGGACTTGCTGTGCGTCCGGAGTGGGCTGGTAAAGGTTTCGTAGTCTTTGATCGTTTCATAGATCATTCTTCATTAGGCAGGGCCACCTTCCATTTACTGTGGATCAGAAGCCGTTCCTGTGGCTGTTCTTACAGTCACAGAATGGTTTGGGTGGGAAAGGACCTTCAAAGATCACTTAGGCCAAACTCCCTGCCATGGGCAGGGACATCTCTCACTAGATCGGATGGCTCAAAGCCTGATACAGCATGACCTTGAATACTTGTTCAATGGTAATTAAAGCAGAGATGCCTTTGTCACTGATCCTTTTCTCCCTAAACTTTCATGGCAGTGTTACCACTGCAGCAGAACATTTGTTTCCCTTCCTTTCCTCTTCCTTCCCTCAACATCTAAAGATATGTGTTTCTGGGTTTTGGGTTTAATTTTTGTTTTTTTGATTTGTTTTTTACATTTGTGTATTGGGGTTACAACACTCTTCACTTTATGGGTACCAGAGTCCTGATGGAAGAGTTTCATGGTTCTTATGTTGCACTCTTGCAGCCAAATCCCAACTCCAGATCCATTTTCACATTTCAATGTCCGAAGCATTTAGTTCTTATCATCTTGTAAAACCTAACCCAGGTCAGGTCCAGTCGATGGGTTTGGTAGTCCCGTTGGGGAGCCCATCTGGGGAGCACTTGTTCGTCATCGAGATGCCGACGTGTTTGGGGAGCGCGGTGCAGGCAGCCAGGCGATGTACGACACGTTCTGCTTTTCGTCCCTTGCTCTTGCAGATGCAAGAAAAGAAAATTCATGACAAAAACAGTTTGCACCTTTAGAACTTTTACCTCTGGCAAGGAAACCATTGTTTATCTTTTTATTATTTAATTAGTTCCTTTTCACATAGATACTTAGTGTGAAAGTAGTCAAATGTTTGGAACATGTACAGACTTCAGTGATTGTATTTTATTTTCTGTATAACATGCAAAATCTCATTTTTTAACAGTTTAATGAAATGCATATTCAATATTTAATTTCTAATTTCTCATTAGTATTTTAAAATAGATAAGTTGTTCACATTCTGTTGATGCTGTTTCTCCCATCTGCTTCTAATGTTTTAAATTTTTTTTGACCCTTACTCATCTTTTTTATTAAATAGATGAAATTTCCTCTCTGCTGTCAGCGCTACTCTTCTTGAAACACCATTTATTATCATTTCTTGAATTTTTGTGTTGATGGATTGATGCACCATGTAGGCCATTAACAGAAGAAATAAAGGAATGAGGAATTCCTTTTAATTCTTATTTCTTTCTGAGAAAACGTACTTAGCTCTATGTATGTAGGTCAATACTTTAAAAAAAACCCTGCTTCCAGGTGAACTCTACCATTTGAATATTACTCAGTGTTACTCACTCTGTTACGTGTTTGGATGCTGCAGAAGGAAATAATATGCCAGCACCTTGCGTGCCTCTTGTGTTCCCCAGTCTGGGAAAAACCGACATCCCGGCCAGAAGAGAGTCAGGGCTTGAATGTTTTAGATATGTATTTAAATATTCCATTGTATTGTTTGACAGGTTAACTGCGATTTTATTTTCCACCTACCTTTCATACTGCGTCAGCACGAGTAGTGCTGCACCAAAGCCGCGGATCTCCAGAAGCTAGCAGGAAATGTGTTGAAAGATCTGTCGAATTGTATTTTTCTGAACGACACAGTACCTAGCAGGATTCCAGAAGGGAGAAATGCAATATTTGTTTTGCAAATGTTGCTATTTTCTTTCTTTTGTATGCGTTGCAGTGGAGCTTCTTGATTTTCCCTGAAGAAAGGTTAAGAAAGGAAACGACGATTGAAGTGGTGATTACTCAGGCACATCGCCTCTCGCAAATGTCTTTAGTAAATAATTTAGGAAAAGAATTACTTCCTCGCATTTGACTAGAGGACAGCTTTGTAAGATTGACTGTATTTTAATCATCGCATTTGTGCTCTCAGTTATTAGAAGTATTTTGTTACGTGGCTGTAACGGCTAGCAATTAAAACGTAATGCTTCTGTCTCAGGGAAGAATGATAAACACTGATTTAAACATCCTTGCCACGGCCTAGCTGCAGCCCTTGAATTTGTGGTTTGGTACCCAGACACTGAGCTTGGTTTTTTGATGTGCCACACACACAAATATATGCATATATATATATATATATGTATTTATATATTTTTTTTTTGTAGCCTGTTTTACTTCATCTGCTGCATGCAGTGAGGTACTGGATGGAGCCTGTAGTGTCTGACCTAGTCCAGTATTTCAGTAGGAGAGGCTGCTTCCTCGCACGAGGAGTTGAGAGGTACCATGCGGCCATTACTGTTCTACGTTTGTTTAATGTCTGAAGCATGAGGAGCACTTTTTATTTTGCTTTGTACTTAAATTACACAGCTTTTAGGTGTCCTCTCCTTTCCGCCTTGTGTTCCGCAACATTCAACGCAATGGTTTTTTGGTCTGGTTTTTGGGGGGGCTGTATTCTGTGACTGTAGAAAAATAAGAAGTCGCTATATAAATTATTGTTACATGCTTGGTTATACCTTGTAAGTAGATCACTCCCTCTTTAAATCCCTCTTAAGCTCCAAACATGCCAGTTATTCAGCAAAGAGCAAATATTTACTTCCTGGAGGTTTTTTTTAATCAGATGACACAGCTGTATTGCCCTTCCCTTTAGTTTGAATGTGAAACAGCCATTCACAGGAAGAAATTTCCATGTTCAAAAGCAGGTAAAATACTCAAGTAAATCTGATGACCTAAGGGTATATTGTTTCCATACCAATCTGTGTTGACATGAAATCTGTTCCTCTTCTTTACAACCTTTGGTGTCAAAATATTTGTGCTGTTAAAGTCAAGGCAGAAATGACGAAAAACCTGTTGTCAGGTACGTGTTGTAAATATGAGAATGGAAATGTATGCTGTTGTTTCCAGGACATGAATGAATTTCAGTGACGTGGCCTTAAGTATGGTTGTACAACCCCAAAATATAGCAGGTCTCAGGACCTTCAGCTTCTCCTGGCCTGTCTGGGACGTGTTGGTGCAAGAGGTGCTCAGGGTACAACGCGTCCGGGCTTGCCTCACTGCCTAGTTTCTATGGGGGAGCATACAAATAGCCCTTTGTAAATTGGGTTTTCTCCACGGGGTTGATGAAGGTGTCCCAGTAGTCCGGGTGGTGCCCTGCGTGACCCTGCATCAGTCTTGGAACTACGCGGTGGGATGAGATGGGCCGGTAATGGCTTTAGGGTCACGAAACCCCGTCAACCATGCAGTTCTGCATGCAAGACATCTAGGGAACATTTATCTATGCTGAAAGCCTTTTCTGCTCCCTTTCTCGAGAGTAACATGGAGTTAAGGCTACATTTAAAAAGCAGGAGGTGGGAGGACAGAAAAGTTTGATGTTGAGCTCTTTGGATGATGTTCGGTTTGAAACGTAGCAGCAGTGGTTTGCAACAGACTGGTGTAATCAATTCCCGGTGATACCTGAAGCTGCCAAAGGATGGAGGAGAAAAGAGTTAGCAGGAGGACGTGGTCACGAGCTGTGAAATTTGCTCCCATCCTGGTCAAAGTCCAGATTTCGTTATCCTTCAGATACGCTTCAAAGCTTGAAGGGTGTTTTTGAGGGAGGACTGTGGTGTTTTCTTCATTATTATGTTGAGGATGGAGAAATCTGTGTGGGTTTTCCAGAGTTACTGTGAAGCCCATGATTGTAACTCATGAATTTGTTATATAAAGTAACACTCTTTTTTTTTTTTTAAAGTGCTCAAATTGCAGAAAAAGTGGAAAGCATACATCTGCGTGTGTTTTGAGAAACTGTTGGGGGAATGTTCAGATTCGTCTTTCAGTTTGGTTCCGCAGGAGATAGATTCAAATGAAGTCAACTCGGTAACATCATCAGGGTTCAACCGATCTCTTGTGTCAGAAGTAGGGTGTAGAAATGTTGCAGGATGAGAGAGTTGGGGCTGTTCAGCCTGGAGAAGAGAAGGCTCTGGGAGACCTTATTGCGGCCTTCCAGTACTTAAAGGGGGCTTATAAGGAAGAGGGGGACAGATTTTTTAGCAGGCCCAGTTGCAATAGGACAAGGGCTAATGGTTTCAAAGTAAAAGAAGGGAGATTTGGACTGAAGGTAAGGAAGAAATGTTGTACACTGAGGGTGGCGAAACCCTGGCACAGGTTGCCCAGAGAGGTGGGAGATGCCCCATCCCTGGAAACATTCAAGGCCAGGTTGCATGGGGCTCTGAGCAACCTGATCCAGTTGAAGATCTTCTCTTGCTAAGCAGGCAGGAACACCCTGGCCAACCCTGCGCCACAAGGCACGCGGGGAAGTCCACCCTCAAACGTTTTCCTGGGAAGAGAAATCTAAATAAATCAAGCTTATTACAAGTTACAGGTGTTGTGATTTCAGGTGCAAACCCCACCTTGGCTTCATGCCCTAATTCTCAATCTAGTGATTTGTGTCAGAAATCGTGCCTCTTGTGGGCTGCTCTCCTATGATTTGGTCCATGTGGTTGGAGATGATGAACATCAAAATCACTTACATGAAATGTACTTTTAAAACATTATCTGAAACTAGTGATTAGGAATGAAAAAGCCATCAGTTTAACAATTGTCATCAGTCTAATAATATTTTTATGCATTATTTATGAACAAATATTTGATAAGCTTGCCACATTCTTTATCTCTGGGGCAGATTATTTGCCATTAAATACAAAAAAATTTGAAAAAATATTAGAATTTTATTTAACCCAAGCAAACTCCTTACTAAAACAAAAATAAGTTTGTCATCAGTTATACTTGTTGGAGTTTTAAATTATCTTTCTTTCATAGGAACATTTAGCAGACTGAATTATATTTAAATCACAAGGTTTGTGATTGTGATTAGAGTATCCAGACATTAGGTTATTATTTATTAAAAAACCCCCACTGCATTCTCTTTTCAGTAGTGATGAATGGAAGAAAGAAAAAGTTGTTTCCATCATCAAATTTTCAAGTGCAATTACTTAGCTGTGCTTGTACAATTACTACTAAAATGTCATATGTATAAATGGACCTATAATCACATTTACAAAAATGTACCGAAGGATGATATTTCTGTGGCTGCCAGAAGAGAAGACTCTTGGAAATACTGCTTAATCTGGTGGTAGGTTTTTTTTAATTGCCCAAATTGCATTTCTGCACCTAAAAAAATAAAAATGGATATTTTTTTCTGAATAGTCACCTCATTGCTTGTATTGTTTAGCACGGATCAGAATTTAAGAAGAGGCCTAGGCAACAGTGAAAGTAAATTTTAGAAGCCACATTCTGCTTAAAAGCCATAATTTTACTCCCAGTAGGCTTTTAAATGCCACTCACATGCTGCCATCCAAGTCCCATTATAGATGTCAATGCTTCTGAAGTTAGGCTTTGTTTAAAAAAAAAGCCCCACTTCTTTTTGAATGAAACGTGGAAGCAAATCATTAGATTAAATTGTTCAGGAAATGAGGTGTGTGAATTGGATCTGTGGAGATGTTGCGCAGCCTCCAGCGAACTCGGAAATCTGAGGGCATGGTATGGGCGGAAGGAGGAATTGAGAAATACTGCCCTGGCACGCAGGGATGGCGTGAGGAGAACCGAAGCTCAAGCTGAGACTTGAATGTCAAGGGCAAGAAAAATGTTCTCCCACTGTATTGGTAGGATGAGGACTGGGAACATGCTTCTGGGGACATGAACTAGAAGGAGGTGACCGGGAACAGTCAGCATGGATTTTGCACGGATAAATCCTGCCTGTCTGAGCAGGTTCACTTTGGTGACATCCTGGCTGGATTTGGGGTTGAGGGGAGAGCAGTGGGCATCATTTCCCTCAGTTTTAATAAGGTTGTGAGCGCTCCTTCCCCCAATGTCATTCAGACTGGGAGGTTGTGATGGGGTGGTTGTGGTCTGGTGGGCAACCAGAGGGGTAAAACTCTGGCTGGATGATGGGGCTTAGAGGTTGTGTTTGGTGGGGTCTGCTCTACCTGGAGGCGTCAGCAAGGGGAGGATTGCAGGGGTCCATCGTCTTAGAAGATCCTGTTCATTTGGCGGTAATAGAGGAAGGCACACAGTGATTTCAGAGTTGAACTGCAGCTTTTGACTATACCCAGTATCTTCAGATCTCCAAACGTGTATGTGTTTCTGAGTCTTACTCATTTAGTTGTGCAATAGGTCTTCACTGAGAAGATCTTAGCATCAACTCTGCTAAAGGAGAGTTGGGATTGTAGGACAAAGCCAATGAAGATTTTATTCCCCCAGTAAACTTTTTAACACCCCTCTCTTGGAAGCTCTTTCAACAGTCGGGGAATTTGCTAGCTAATATTAACCAATCATCAGTTCGAGTATGAAATGCAAGCACGGTGCCAGGTTCGGCTCAGCTCTTGCGAGAGGACGGGCAAGCGCACACAGCTTCACTACGCTCACCAGGACGCGGGCAGCAGGGATATCCCGGTGGCCGGTGGGCTGGAGGAGCAGCAAGCTCTGGGGCTCAGAGGACTTCCCTGGAAAGGACTCGTCCATCCCAAAATCCATCCCCTTCTGCTTTCAGAGACTCGTACGGGCCGCCCCGCCTGATGCCGGCGCAGAGGTCAGCTTCTTGTCTCACAAATACCTGTTCAGAGCTGGTCCTCGGTTCTCCCATCCTCTTGCCTACAGCTAATTTATGTGTTGGAGCGGGTCCAGAGGAGGGCCACAAAGATGATCCGAGGGCTGGAGTACCTCTGCTATGAGGACAGGCTGAGGGAGTTGGGGCTGTTCAGCCTGGAGAAGAGAAGGCTCCGGGGTGACCTTATAGCAGCCTTCCAGTACCTGAAGGGGGCCTATAGGAAG
>Ga0065711_1028158_pt1 | contig 43229 bp, 25 predicted proteins | sample Hoacrofraction12_FD_59098 | JGI IMG/M metagenome (GOLD analysis project Ga0065711, IMG submission 59098) | Hoatzin crop microbial communities from Cojedes, Venezuela - Epithelial fraction 12 v2 (version 2) | ecosystem: Host-associated > Birds > Digestive system > Esophagus > Crop | place... | reverse complement strand
AAGGGATTATTCAGGAGTCCCTTGTCTTGCAACCGTCGGAATTATTCACAAAGAACCAAGACTTGTTTCTGACAACCTGAAGTGATAACATCCCCTACATGTTACATTTGTTACATTTACAGTTATCAATACCCTTAAAGGTGCAGCTTCAGTTGTATGAACTAATGTTATGCACTGTGCTTCTACTGGATTTGAAAACTCATGCAGGTTATGTGCTGCATGCTTAGAGGTTAAAGGAATAAATAGAAGCATCAGCAAGATGCATGTAGATTATCGTCTCATGCACTTCGTCTCTCTCAAAAGAATTATCTTGCTGTTCACAGATTCTCAGCATGTCTTTAATCGTCATGACGGCAAAGAAATAGAGTTTGAGTTGTCTAAGAGGTATATTAAGAAAACAGAGGGGTAGAGGATTTTGGCAATACAGGGTTGACAGGTGGTAGTGGTAGATTGTCTAGATAAGCAGCAGTTCAATTCTTTTGCTTTATGCAAGACATACAGTTGCCTGCACTTCAAGGCAATTGTCTTGGTGTAGGCTCTGTGTATCACAAGCTGTATTTAGGTGTACAGAACTTTGTCCTACATTTTATCCTTGTAACATGATTTAAATGTATTTTTAATATGGAGGGCACTCCTCATTGGTGAGTGAGTCTGTAGTTAGGAGATACTCAGTTCAAATTCCACTGTACATCTGAAAATGTGAAAACAGATGGTGGTTGCTCACCTTGGCTAGGGAAAGATAATTTTCTTTCTCTAGCTTGTATTACACGTCTATATACACGGTCTTTCAGATAGACATGGCCACAAGTGAAATCCTGAATCTGTCTGTTCCAGGATTCAAGTTACATAGCTGTTTCTTTGTATTTTCTTGTCTGTCTGTTGTATAATGATTTTGAACATGTGTGATAGCTGCTCATTGAAGTGTAACTAGAGTGAAAAAATCTTCAGGCAGCTGGTCCTTACGTGTCTTTTTGACACAACAAAGTTGCAGAGTCGTATAAATTAGGCCCTCTGACTTTAAGCTGTTGCCATCATAAAGTGACCTGATGCTTCTGATTGATTCAAGAGAAGCTGTGTGCTGCTGAGGACTCCACTCACCCTCTCACCTGCCCAGTCCTTCTAGAGTCTAGCAAAACATCTAAGAACAGGCCGTATCTACCCTTGAAAATACATCCCAGGTGCATGCATTACTCAGTTTGTCAGCAAGCAAGGTACTGCCAGTCAGTGCCAGACCAGAGTGGCACTCTGTCTTAGAGGCACCCTAGTAGTGCCCACCAGATAATCCTTTGTTCTCTTCTTAGAAGCGGAATAGGTGCAAGGAAAGCGAGTTCCTTCTGTCTTCTCAGTTCTTCGGTCAAAGTGACCATGCATGCGTTCAATCCTTTGCACAAGTCAGCCAGTCAACTTATATTATGCATTGCAGTTTGAAGAAGAAATGGCATTATTTATACATATGCCTGGCTTAACATAGTGACACTGATGAGATTAAGTCTCTTTTTGTCAGTAGGAAGCTGCTTTAAAGGCTGAGACATTTCATCGCAGAGTCCCTCTAAGTGGGTAACTCAATGTGTCGTGCTGTTCAGCCAGCTGGTGGCTGCCCGTCAATGCTTGCTCTGCTACTGCTCAGGTAATATCTTCAACTGATCCTGAAATTCACAAAGCCGAGGTGTCACCCATTCCACTTAAATTTGTGAGCGTTGCACACTCATATGGGAGAGAACTTGATGTTATATTGAAAAAAGCAGTATTTGAGTGCCTGCTTGACTGATGTGACTGGCACTCGTCATTTCCATTAACCTGGGAGCAGGAAGACCCATATCAGTCACGTGCAATTGGGTCCACGAAGATGGAAGAGGAAGGGACATATAAGTATCCCAGACTGACATTTCTAGTATGAGTTACTACAGTCACATTGGATCCTTTCACCCATACTAATTTCTCTGCCTTGATTGTTAACACCTAAAAGAGAATATATGGGCCAGAAAGTACGTGAAAGTTTGTGGCTGTGCCCTTGTAGGCTTGTGCAAGTATGCAGGATGCATGGAGCCCTTGGCCTTCTTCCCGTAACACCTGCAAAGACTGTAGGTATCTTGGTTTCTGCAGGGTGTATGCAAGAGGTCTTTTCCCATTAGTGTACACTGCTTCTTTTTTGTTCTTCAGAGGACTCAGAAGAGTGTGCACAATATGGTCTTTCTGTCAAGTCCTCTTACTGTACACAGCAGACTGTGCCTATTCCTCTGCCAAGGTGAAAAAAACCAAAGTGGAGTCATCTTTAGACTGGCATATTGCTGGCTTGTGTAGGAGAAATACAAGTTTATTCCACCTACAAATGTATATTACAAAAGCAGAACTGTGACTGTGTGTAGCAGATTCTTACATTTGGTACAACAGATGTTTAGGAACACCTGAAGTTGTTTTAAGCACCTGAATGCTTACCTTGTTTTGACATGGTCTAGAAGTTAAGAGATAATAATCTGAAGAAAAATGCTATTAAAGCTTAGAGGACAGTTTAGGGATGAAGGATTTCTTCAAAATAAACTAAAAACCCCAAGAAAATTCAGCCCTTATTAATCCACATTTCTTTAAAGGCTGTGCATCAAACATGCTAATACTTTATTCTGTATGTTTTATTCAGAATGTCTGTTTGTCTGATCTCTAAATGGTAGAATTGACTTTTAAAAAAGTCAGGTCTTAATAGATATATTTTGGATGTCACCTCCCTAAATACTTTAACAGGTATTTAATTCTGACAACTTGACAAACTCATATTACTGTTTTGTCAAGAGTGTGTGAAGCTGAAAGAAACTAGTAGACAAACCTTGCTATTGTCTCTCTAGACAAACACCCATTTTTTAAACTGGAAAAAATGTACATGTTTATAGCATCATTACAAATTTTGTATGATTAAAAATCACAATGGAAAGCAAATATTGTGTTAACACCTGCAAACATTTGGACAATCAATTTTGGATGTTTGTATTTATTTTTTCTTTGCTTCATTGGAATGTCACCATCATTAACATTTGAAAGATATTTAAAATTGCATGATTTACTTTAGCAGATTTAAATGTTCTAAAGGTTGTCAAGAGTACATTTTATAAGAAATCTTGAGAAAATCAGCACAGGATGGAGTGGTATGTGAAGCAGGAAAAAGAAAATGTTTCTGTTGGAATGTAAATTGGGTGGAAGATGTTTTCCAAGTGCTTTTCACAATAAGTTGAAATCTGAGGTAAATCACTTCAGAGTAAAAACAGAATAGTGCTCGTAAATATTAATGGCAGTGAATGTTCCGTTGATCTAATTGCTGGTGGCAAAAAACTTCCCAGCTTCTTGTAACTAGGCAAATAACGTTGCACTTAATTTCATTCCAGTTTCACTAGTTGGTCAGTAGAAGGGAGCTGCACAGGACCAGGACAAAGGGGGAAAATTTTTGTATTTCAAATAATAAATAAGTAATAAGCTTCATTATTTCAGAGCTTCACAGCGGAAGTGGTGCTATTCACACAGCAATAGACAAACTAAGGTTGAAAAAGAGAGCAGTTTATGACCAGAATGCAGTGTGTGATATTCTTTGCTACTTATGCGTTGCTAGGTTCACGGAACAGCTGTATTTGCAAAGAGACTGCCCAGGAACTAACTCACTTGAAACTGGTTTAGAAGCATTCTTCATTAGAAGTCTCTTCCTACACAGTGATCTCACTAAACATGATAAAGAAGTTAATATCCTCCATCCAAAGCTACTCTGTGTATTTAACCTTGATTGCTGAGGGGGCAGCATGCTGATGACATTTTAAAATGGTTTAGTAGTGTGCATGAGAGTCTTGCAGATCTTTTGTGTCTTATATGGGCCTGTTGCATCTTAGTGTTAGTCCTTCATTCTATGAGTGAAGTATGGTGGTATTGCGTTTCCCCCCTTGAAGGGGTCTACAATGATATTGTTTTGTAATAAGTCTTCAACAAAATATACTATACTTGGAATTATACATGAGAGATTACATAATCATGACACACCCCACCCCTCTTTTTAAAAAAATAAATAAATATATACTGAAAAATCTTTCCTGAAGTTACTGCATCATTACCATTTCATGGTTTCTGTGCCTTTTTTGGAATTCTTGTGCTGGGCACAACCTCCAAAATTAGTCAGGTCATTGGGCAGGACTAGCATAGGTTTTGTGTCTTCACATAAATTGTTTTCCTTTATGACAAACTCTTCAGTATTTTGCCAGAATAAGCATATAGCCTTTCATTTTGACATCACATGCAAATTTTGTTGTTCTTAACTGAAAAGACCAGTTACCAAACTAAAAAATTCCTTGCTTTCATTTATTGCTTAATTAAACTTTATTGATTTCTTTGAGGTTTACAGCGTAGGATTATGAAGATTAGTCTTTCTGTCTGTCCTAGAAATATCAGTTAAATCACAAAACCTGGCATGAGGATTCAGCTAGACAGCTTCTTAGTGCCTTTATCATAAAAATCTAGGCTATGAAATTCTGGTCTTAAGGTGACAGCAGTGTTTGGCAGGGTAGTCTGCAGGCGTCGCGTGTAATACAGAAATCACCAGGAGACTGAGTGCTGGATAGAAACTGTGGAGGAGTTTATCTCAGCAAAGCAACTTGTCTGTACCTGTTTTTGGCAAGAACTTTTTTGTGGATGCCTTGTTAGATTTATTTTTTTAGTTATTTACAGCTGAAAATAAATGTTTGAATTTAAGACATTCAGATTTTTCTTTGGAAAAAACCTAGATTCTCTCCATTTGGCTGTGCAGTTAGAGTCTGAAAGATAAGCGTCAGAAAATTTAAAAGCGAAGGTACTTTTTCACATCTTTGTTTATTCTATATATATATGTAGTAACACTTATTGGTTTTGCCATATGCATAAATTTATGTATTGTGCAGAGGAGCGGGAAACCATTGATACATAGCAATCCCAAGTGACTGGCAAGTCCACACGAGAATTCTATATACTGATATGCTAAACAAGGGTTGTTTGTGTTGCTCTGGAAAGGAACAATTACATTCAAACAGAACTTTTTAGTTGTCAAGATCCCAAAAGTAATTTTCAGAAATGTTACTTCTTTATGGCACAGTAATTTGTTTCATTTTGAAGTTGCTTAATTGTATTTGTGTTTATAGCCAGAAAAACAGAAATTACTTAAGCCTTTCATTTATGCTTACAGTCATTACACCTCTGGGTTAAAGTATTCCCAGCTTTCAGGAAAAAAAGATGATGTATTAAATTCGTTGCACCTATTTTTTTGTCAGGTGGAGTTCTTCTTTTTGAAAAAGAAGAGCATAGGCAAAAGTTGTAGCTAGTGTTGTCAAATTGAAAATTATTTTGTTCTGCTTTTCTAGAAAAGTTATGTCTTTGACATATCAGTACATTTGAGCTGTAACTTTCTGACAGTGTTCTGTAGCTCTGTAGAAATAAATTAAGCTATGCTATGCATATATTTGTACCTAATTTAGTTTTTCATGTCTTTGTTCATGTCATCGTAACATGCATCTGCAGTGTTAGGTTTATATCTCATGTAATAATATAATTGAATATAATAGTAATTGAAAGACTTTCCCAATAATGGTATGGGGGGAGGGGATTTGCCTGTGAAGCTGACGAGCTATTTATTTTACAGTAAAGTTGAAACTCTTACATTGAATGGTGGTATTTACCTTTCTAAAACTCTTCCATGCTATGATTTAACCTAGTCACAATTTGAATTAGATTTTCTGTAGCGTCCACAGGTTGAAAGGGGAAAAGTTCACCTGCACTGAATGCTTCAGCTATTGTCCCTAGTCTGTTGCCATAGTTTCTTCTTTTTAATCCCCCCTTGGCCTCAATCCTGCAGCTACATATGCACATTAACTTAATTACCTTGAGTTCCCTCGCTGGAATCTGAGAGGAGTAAGTGTAAACCTGTGCATATTTTAGGGTTGGGTTTTTCTTTGTCTTCTTTTTTTCATCTACTTCAGGCGAATATTGCAAATAAACACCCTAAATTGACTATCTATGTTTATAATTTACCCTTCAGCAAAATGATTGCACATTTAATCTGTTCTTTCTCTTGACCATCAATAATGCTTATACAGTGTTGATGGTTTCCTGCAGAGACATCAGAGTAAAAGCATGTGTTTAGAGCTTCAGTTGCTTAATGGAGCTTTCATAAACTTCTCCATCTAGTATTGGCCTTCTGGTATGCACTAACTGCACAGGCAGATCTCTTGGTCAGAAGGAGAAGCTGCAGCAGAAACCTCAGTTTGGTACCTCTGTACAGAATCAAATCATAGCTTTCTCAGTGAGGGCAGGAAGAAGAAATGCTTAGTTATGTGTTTGAGTAAATGTAAAAGCTGATGGACTTTGGAAAGCAAGCCATTGATACTTTAGGTATAAAATACTTTGCATGTCTGAATGTGGAATATAATGGCTATTGTGTCCCCGTTCTGCTACTGACACCCTGCTCCTCTGAGAGCTCAGCCCTTGTGCCATGACAGCCAGCTGCTGTAGGGCTGCAAGTAACATGGGATGGAGAAAGTGGAACTTGGACTCAAGGAAGTCCAATTTTAAAATGCAGTGGTAAATTTTAGGATTAACCAGAGATCTGCTGGATTATTTTAACAGCAAGTGATGTATTTGCCCTTAGGTGATCTAACAAGTATTTTTAAGGAGTTCTTATATTATTGAGGGTATCATTGCTGAACTTCAGAAATGAACTTTCTCATTAGTTCTTCACTAGGTAATGTAACATAAGCTTTGAAAGAACAGCTGAATTTCAGTTGCCTTATAAAGTGTTAGGAATGAGAGGATATTGTCACTCAGTGACTGTATTGACTAGACCGGTATTTAATCTTCTGAACTCAGTCCTACCTGTTCTGTCAGTTGAGGTGAAGCTTTTAAAATATTGACTGTTCACTGCAATCTGTGGATGTTTTTGTTTCCTCTGGCTTTCAGCAGAAAATCAATGCAGTTCACATCTTGAAAGCTAATTCTGTTAGATACGTTTCTCTTAATATACTGGGGTGCTTGTGTGTGCAGCATGTCTCTGTTGGCCAGGTCTATAAGGTAATGAGGATTTAAGTGATTACTTGTTCTGGCTATTTCAATTACCTAGTGATATGGAAAATGTCGGGGAAAAAAAAGGTAAAAACCGCTATGAAACTGAGCATTAAAATCACTTTGGACTTGCTTTTCTTTCCAGAATAATGCAAAGTATGTATTCCCCAGTGGCCTTAGGTTTTACTAGTTTCATTCAATTCTTAATGACTGAGAATATCTTATATCTACAGTAATTTACAAAATAAAAATGTATTTTACATTAAATGTGTAATGCATCCTGTCAGGCTTTTCAACAACTGTTCTTCTAAACTGGGTAACATGCCATCAGTTTTTTTCATTTAAAATTTGGAAATAAGTAGTTCTAGAAATGGTTGAGCACGTGTGTGCGTGTTGACTGTAAATAGGTTAGTATCATGAGCATCTTCTGATTTCCTGTCATTGTTGTCCATGTAACTATACACATTTACTTCTTAGAAGTTGCCCATGAATAATGAAGAAATAATGACTATCCTGGTAACAATGCTTTCTGTAATACTTAAGAGTTATTTTTCAAAATTCTGTAATTGCAGTTTCTGTAAGTTATTTTTCTTATTGTCAGATTTTGGTTTGAATCAGAAAGAGCTCGATGGAAACGAAGTAAATGATTTCCCAGTACTGTGTGGGGGAGTGTGAAGCATTAGTTTCTTGCCAGTGAACTGTTATAAATTTGCAGATGCTATCTTCTAGAGAATTACTTGATAAATTTTCATTGTATGTGGAAAGTAGCCAGAAGTTACAGTATCCAAGTTGGACTACTTTTACACTAACCACTGTGAAATTCTTCCTAGCAGTCTGGGTGTTTCTAAAATGTACAGGGTTTCAAATTGTTTTTCTGGGCAAAACTGAATGATTGTTCTCGTTAAAGTTGTTGAGGTTCCTGGGACCACAGTAGGAGACAACATGCAGTAGTTGGCCTGCCAGTCCTTCATTTGTGATTCCTGTTTTTATTTCCTTGGCAGACTAATTTGCAAACTATTTTTGATTTTTAAACTGTGACGTCTTACTAAATGGTGTTTGCTAGGTGCTTAATAGACAGTCAATAACTTGGTTTAATGGGAGAAGGTTTATGTAAGTGTTCAAATGAAATTGTGCCTGTGTTCTTACATTCAAGTCAGGATCAATATCAAGTTTTTCTGTTCTCATAATCATCATCTTCAATTAATACTCACGCTTTTGTGACCATTTCTGCAGAGACAAATAAAAGGATACAAAACTGTTGTTGTGACATCTTTTTAAAAAGTTAACTATGCAATGTTGATCAAAAACGTGTTGCAGAGAACGGTCTCATACAAGACAAGGGATAAACTGTAAGGCAAGACCCCATCTAACCCTTTGTTTCTGTAAACTAGTTATTTTAATTTAAATAATTCCTCCTGTTCAAATAGTCATCTTTGAAGTCGCATTTTGAAGAGGTTTCTGTGAGAGAGAGTCAGTGGAATTAGGAAGTCACATGACTAATTTATTTAATTTGTGGTTTTCTTAGTGTTCTCTTTGAATCACAGAGAACATGTCTTTGTTGACGGTGTTGTGAGACTGGTATTCTGCACCTTACATTTAGGATATTCTCAGACAAAAGAGTAATTTTCTTTTAATGTTGATTATTCTCAATGAATAAATAATTTGATTATGAGTACATTCTGAGATGAAGTCTGGCTTCAATTCTGATCCCTGGGAAGACAAACCGTACCTGGAAACCTGAATGCCTTCTCTTGGGAACTGCAAAGGCAGTGCGTAGAGATTCTATACTCATTAGGCTTATTCTTCTGTTGCAGGCACTAGGTTTCATTTTTCCAGTAAATATTTTAGATTAACTTGTAAAGTCAAGTGCATGTTTCTAAAATCAAGGTGAAAAATCTTTAATTTCATTTAGGTTTTTTCAGCATTAAGTATTGTATAAACTACAAATTAATAAATAGCATCAGGATGTTGACAACTGTATGAAAATAAGGCTTTAGGAATGGTTTTGCAGTCTTGGTTTCTAGTATTTGTCCAGTGCTACGTCTTGGGTTATTCTAGTGTTTTTATGCCACTGTTAGTCATCAAGTCTGCAAGTCTACCCCCTTCTCCAGGACACTTTGCATTTTTTGCTAGCAGTAATAACAGGATGCTGAGAGAAGGAACTCCAAGAAGATCTTAATGGACTCAATTTTTAATTTCTTTCTTCCATACAAATTTTTTGTGTATGGCTGTCAAAGCCTTCAGACATGTCTAGCTGATCAAAAGCTTGAAAGCACCAGACTTCAAGGTAACTTTCAGGCCCACGCAGTTTAGCAATATTAGTTTTGTGCCTGTGGAGAGCCAGTTTAAATGGATAAATAAAAATTCTTGAGGTGCAAGCAAAAAAGTTATGCTATTGAATTCTGGTGGTTTATGAGTGGTATCATAGCTTGTATCATTAAAAAAATTCCCAACATTTAAGAGCATCATAAGACAAAAAAAACATAGTATGCCTTCCCAAGATGATGAGGACGTGCACTGCAAAAAGGTCAGTACTGTGTGCATGTATTGACTCAGGAGAGCAGGTTGAAAAAACAGCCATTTGAATGCTGCTGCTACAGAATAAGGAAACTGGTATTTTTTTCTCTAAGGGGTCGCATACAGGTTAAGAATATAGTGCTGGCTGGTTTGCGGAAAGCTAGCTACTGCTGCATATTATCTAACTTATCCTCAAAAAATTAATTTATGAAAACATTGCCTCCCTGTTGTTTTTTCTGAGGCTACAGACAGGAATCTTTACTACTTGAAAGCTAGCACTGAAAAGAGATAATGCCTCCTCTTTTATTTCCTTTACATAATAAATGTGCTGAACATTGTAAGATAAAGAGCTTTTAATTTTATGAAATTTGGTTGGCTGTCAAAGAGACATTATAACAAGTGGTTTCCAGCCAAATTGCATTTGCTGAGGAGTGATGGATCTCTTGCCAGCACTAAAGAGGCACTCTTCACATTGGATGTCTGCACACTTCTCATGGGTGGAATGCAGCAATATTTCTGAACGTAGATGTTAGAAATTCCATCGTAGAAATGGACGTTTTCTTATTAATTGTGTCACTACTTCCAACAGCTGGTGTTTTAACAAATAGAGAAATAGAGCTGGTGAAGTTGGTGGCATTGTTCTTGCTTTAGTGGTTTGCTTTTGTGACTGTCTTGTTTCTTTTGTAACCTTTCTTTCTGGGTGCTTTTGGGAGATTTTTTGCCCCCCCGTTTTTTTCTATTAAGAGAGAGATGAAAGGAAAATTTTGGTAGTGCATAACATGTCTGCATCACTCAGGGACATGTTTTGACTCAAAAACTTTATTGTGTCAGGAATAATACAGCATATAGTTAGGGAGCAATGTCTTGCTGCATAACCATTAGTTTTATAAATGCAGTCATCCACATTAATATAGTTATGCTTACTTGTTTCTGGGATGTTGCTTTGTTAAGTTTAAAAACCAGGTATGATTCTTCTAGTGTCAAGGACGGAGGCAGAAAAAAATTTTATCCATTTTCAAAGGATGACATTTGATACATTTTTGTGTCATTTAAAAATACACGTGTTTTTTTTGAACTGTAGATAAGCCTGAGTTGGATTTGAATGTTCTAAGATGCTGAAAAGAAAGGCTTCTTTTGCAGCTGTGGTTAACAACAAGAGAAAGATAATACTCATTTCTGTTTGTATCTTGAGCATTTAGTGAGCAAGTTCTGAAAATGATTTTCATGAATGTGAATTAGATACAAAATTACTAAATGATTTTGAGGGTTCTGTGAAAATGATGCAATCGGAGATAAAAAGAACTGAGAACTCTCAGTGTAATCATCATAGGTGCAGAACAGACAGCCTGTTAGATGCTGTCTCTGTAATTAAAAGTCAAATAAAAATGATAAAATAATAATACTAATAATCCTATGTCAGAAACTAAGGTTAAAGTTGTCCCTTATGGAGCCAGAGATTTTCCAGACAGAAAAAGTATTTGTCGTTCTGGTGAACTTATTTATAGTTAATAGTGTTAAAAATAGATCTAATTTATAGTGTTCTCTGTAGATCTGTTTAATATTGTGATAAAGGGGGATTGTTAGGTTTTATAGTAGTGCATGATGGCTGAACCAAACTAGATAAGGGGCCGGGGATGTCTGGGGTACTGTGAGAAATTCGGTAATATGTTCATAGTTCTTAAGCCAGCATTTAAAAGGATTACGGTAGTAAATGGCTTAATAAAATGTGAATTTCACAATGCCTCAATATCCTGAATTATATATTTAATTAAGTGAAATTCTTGTAAAGTTTAATTACCTTACGTAGAAAACCACCTTTCTTCCAGAGTATGTGGGAGTATACCTGGTGTGTGTGTATGTAAGCACATACTTAATGAAATAAAAACACTCAGTTTGCTCATTGTATCATAATGCCCAAGTCCAACCAAAATTAGTTCATTTAGAATTGAAGATTTGCATGTTGTGAAGTTATGCATGCCACCATACCAAATTTCCAGGGCAGGAACCAGAGAATATATAGAACTCAAAATTATACTGTGTCCAACCTGCTGGTTTTTGGCATTGGGAGTCAATTACTCTTGACAATCATAAGATCCACATAAAATGATGAGTATCTTGCTAGTGCTTCTGTAGGCAACAGAAGCAATTATAATAGAGAGAGATGCAGCAAAAGACTGAGATGAAAAAAAAGGCTATGTTGGGATTCTCTTTAAAGATTTTGATTGGCTTTAAACACTGTTGTGGCCAGCTGTTGTATCTGGAAATGTAATATGCTAAGCCCATGAGTGAGTTTTCCTTAAATCAGTGTGGCTTGTATGTAACTGTATTATTGGCTGATGAGAGTGAACAAATCTGTTTTTCCAGCCCTACTCAGTGGCTTGCTAATGATAACCTGTTTCAGAAGTGATATTGTAATGTGATTAATGGAGTTGAAAAGCATATATGGAAAAAAAGAGTATTCTTTTTTCCGGGTAGAAAGCGTATTGATTGAAAAGGTACAGAAAGCTGCAGAAGAAGGGAAAAACAGGATGAATTACTAACAGACTTCTGAGGTGTAAACTGCAATTTCACAATTTGTGATAGAATTTGAGGATTGAATGTTGCATGAATCTGAAACAGTGGTAAAAGGCTTGTATGAAACATGAAGGAATTTGTGTATACGTGTGTGTGTGCATGTGTGTGTGGAGCAGAGGAGAAACACACCCACATGGAGGCCGGCACGTTCAAGGACAGGTGTGTAAAAGGATGAGGAGAGAAATCTTTCTCTTAAAATAATGTTTAAGCGTACTAGTAAGATTGTGTACCTGTGTAATTGGGGAAGTAATTGTTATTTTGTTACTGCCTGAAGGAACGAACTGCTGTATCTGTAGCTGATCACGAGTGTCCACGGTACCTCTACATGGAAATGCTAATATCTGATACTTTCAGGTGTTGTTAGCATTTAAAAACCATACACATTTGATGGTTGAACTAAACTAAAAAGGTAAAATTAATTTTCGTAGGTACCTTTGCTGGAATCCTTCTTGTGAGCTGACTGGTCTGAGCTCCCAGGGTCTTTTTAAAGGGGTGAGCAGGCTGCTTTGTACTGTCTGCCAAGGTGGAAGAATTGCATGCTAAGAAATAGCCACTTGTCTACCTCCTTTTTTTCCCCTGGTTCCTGTAGTTGACATGGGATGACGCGATTTCTGTCTATGGATTTACACTGGGACTACATTACTGATGGCCCAGAAAAATTTCCTGCTGTCCCTACAGTCTGACCTCCCCCAGATGCCCACAGGGTCAGTGTACCCTGTTGTCTTGGGGAATGCATGCATGCCCTCATTTAATGGTACATGAGTAGTTACTTCTGGACCTTTCAGTCTTTTAGACTACTGTCACATCTGTGCAGTGCGCCGTTGTTGCTTTTTTTTCCCTAAGAAGTAGCTCGTTCTGGAAGGTGAATGTTCTGTGTGGGTTTTTCTGCTCTGCTTGGAGCAGCACCAAGAGATTTATAGCAAAATGATATTATTATAATGATATTTTTTTTAGTGTTGCCTGGCCTTTATTTGATTTGTTTTGTAACCAAATACAGAATGGGCGCGGCAGACAACATTTACAAAGGCCGAAGTACCTTTATGGAAGAACTGACAGATACTGCTGAGATAATAAGAAAAGCAACTTCAAGATCACTAGTAATATTGGATGAATTGGGAAGAGGAACTAGCACACATGATGGTATCGCTATTGCTTATGCTACGCTTGAACATTTTATTAGAGATGTAAGTATTCAGTCTGACACATACTTGTGAATGCTTTTTCAGCCTCTACTGTGGTAGGCTGACTTTGACATGGTGTGTATTTGCTTGTAGAAATGTGGCATGTCTAAACTCAGAGCAAAGGGGTATGGATAAAGGATACCAGTTCTGTGCTGCTGTGTTTAAAAAAAAATTAAAGCCAAACCTTCTTTTGTGTCTATTTCATTGATGTAGGTGGAGTCAACGACACTGTTTGTCACTCACTATCCCTCAGTTTGTGAGCTAGAGAAGGTGTATCCAGAAAAAGTTGGTAATTACCACATGGCTTTCTTGGTGAATGAGCAGGAAAGTGCTGAACAAAAAGGTACAGTATAAACCCATCTGAGATTCTGGCACTATAGGGATAGGCAGATATTATAAAATTGTTACGGTAATTTAAACCTCAACATGGAAGTGATGCATCCAAACTTACTATAGTATCAGCCTATACATACGTTTTGAGGGGCTTGAAAATTGAATAACCATTTCTTTTTAATATTTAATATAAGGATGACTGAGCTAGGTCACGTAAAAGATTCATCCAGCCCAGTATCCAGCTTTTCACAGTAGCCAAATACAAAGGATTAGGGAGGAGGGATAAAGGATCAAACATATGGCAGCTCTTTCTCTAAAAGATCTCACTGTCTGCAAACACTTGCTATTTAGGGGGCTTCAAGAGCTAGATGTGTTTTCTGTTTTTTAATATCTTCAGTGGATTTCATTTCAGCGAGGTTGTCTAGTTTCCCTGAGTATCCTTGTGTATTTCTAGCATCTTCATCCTACTGTGTCAAGTAGCTCCAAAATTTAACACTGCATTGTGTGAAGAACCACCTCCTCTTTGTTTGTTTTGAAACTCTTTTGAAACAATATGTAGCTTCACATGATGGTCCCAGTTGTTGAATTAGAAGAGGCAGAGGAATAATCTGTCTTCATCCTTTCTCTGTCATGCATAATTTTGTAGATTGCATATCATAATCCCACTCAGTTCTGGTTTTACCAATCAGAAGAGTTGCAGCATTTTTTTTTTCTGCTTCTTCTTGTCACTGTTGCTCTAAATTAGTATTTGCAGTAAAGTTTCTCAGCTCACTGCTTAGCTCTTTTTCTTGTTTGATAATGGATATGTTGAGCAGCTCTACCTAACTGCAGGGATGATCACCCTTCATGGTGAGAACTGACTGTCACCATCTGTTTGCCATCTTTGTGCCAATTATTTAGAAATGCAAAGGCCTTCATTTTAGATTATGGCTGCTTAAGTTTTCAGAAGAGCATTTGGTGCAGGACCCTTGTCAAAAGCCTTTTGAAAATCTGCATAGGGTTTATTCACTGGATCTCTCTTACTCACATAGCTCCCAAATTTACAACAGGTTTGTGATGTAGGATTTCCCTCTGTACCAACTGCTTTGATTTTTTTTTTTTGCTTGATGTATCAGGTTTAATCAGGTGCTTGACAATTCAGCTCTTATTCTGGTTTTCCCACTTTGCTAGTGATGGCCTGTTCCCTGAATCATTCCTAGAATTCTTCTAAGAATTGGCATGGTATTTGCCATTAGCCTTGCCATTATTCTTAATATTGTATTGTCTGCTTACATTTGAACTAATCGGGACAGGGCACTTTAATATTTGCCACTAAATGATGGTAACAGTATTTGCCAATAAATATATAATCTATCACTTTTTAAATGTTTTTCAGAGAGTTAGTTCAAAAATTTCAGTTTTGGCTAAAGGGAGAATTTGGCTTTTGTATTCTGTTAATACTAGAAGCAGGGATCCCTGAAATACGTGTTAACTTTGAGCATGGGTAGTTCAAAGTAATGTGTTTAGGTGAGCACTGTCTAGACATGCTGATGCTCCCAGTTAAGAACATCCCTCTCCTGAGCATCAGCATGTCCTTTTCTCAGAGTTCTTTAGTTGAACTGTTTCTCTCTGATACTCTCAGGCAATTGAGATCTTATCAACATTCAATACTTACTATTCCTTAACTATTGTGTCCACAAAACCCTGTACTTCGTGTTTCAGTGTTCTGCTTCAGCATTTCTACATTCGATGTTAGTTGACCTGAACCTTCAGGCCATATGTAATGGTCACAGTTTTGCTACAGAAGGCATAACAGGTGTAGTACCACAGCCTGTGAGCAACAACACATCTATGTTTCTTACTTTGCCTGTATCTTTAGCTCCCTGTGTCTTAACATTTTAGTTGTTTTATTTAAGGTGAGTTTTCTGGCACCTTTTTTTTCCAATCTTTCGCTTGGGTCACTCAGATTAAATCAGCATGAGTCATCAGGATTTATGGAAATCTCCATTGTTTCCAAAATCCTGCTTCAAGACAGAAGAATGAATGGCCACATAGTTCTTCTGCTCTTTACACAAGGTCTGGCTTGTGCAGACATGCTACAAAGATGTCTAAAGAGGAGAAGGAAGGAGTCATCAGATTTATAAGGACGGCTCTTATGTTTCCATGTTGTTGTCAGGGAATAGAAAGAATCCCTAGTGGAAGACCCACCATCCTAACCTTTGGTTTTTCCTAAGCATTTTGTATGGTTCCTAGCTTCCTGGCAGGCAGCAAACTTTTTGTTGTGCTGTAGTTATAGACTTCTCAATTGTGGGATTACTGACACTTCCTTTATTCTGTCATTGCTCAGCAAACATGAGATGCAATGTCTCAGTTACAGCGTAACTAATCAATTTGACATACAAAGGTTCTGAGTTTTACACACACACACACACGTCTGCTTAATAACACACCAGGTAAAAGTACAGTAAAGTTTTTTCAGTCTCACAGTGGGAAAGTAAAATGCGTGGTCTCAAGGAAACATTTTTCTTTCATGTTTCTTCAGTGGAATAAATCACGCAGGAAGCATGAATCATAATGAGACCACAGTCTTTGCCATTTCGGTCTTTGGTCTACTACATTTTATTAACATAATGGAGGAGGTTTTGATTTTGTTTTGGTTTGGTTTTTTAGGATCTGAAGATGAAGAGAATCCTGAATTTATCACTTTTCTTTATCAAATCACTAAAGGAGTCTCTGCAAGGAGTTATGGGCTAAATGTTGCCAAACTGGCAGATATGCCTGAAGAAATCTTGAAGAAGGCAGCTCACAAATCAAAGGAGTTGGAGAGAATAGTGAATATGAAAAGGTTAGAACAATTTGATTTTTTTTAATTTCTTTTTTGCCCCTAATGAAACTTCAGCTATCAATTGAAAAGTATTTCACACAATGTGCATTAAAAATAACAATAAGAGCTACTACAGATATCCTCCTACCCTTCAGGGAAAAGACAGTGAAACAAAACTTTGAAAAAGAATATTTAGGAAATTGTGCTATCCATTTCAATCAAAGCTTTATATTTTGTAATTAGCTACTTCGTCAGAGGCTAATTGCTGCTCTCTGAAACAAGACTGGAAAAAAGTAAATGCGCATTGAGTGAACTTTAGGTATAAACTGTTTTTTATTTTCTTATGGCAAATACTAGCAAATTTATTCTTTCAGCTAAGTATTTTCACTGCGTTCAGGAAGATGAATTTGAAGTATAACTATCTTCTAATACCTACTTTTCTCACCAGTGATAGTGAAAATATTAACATTTAATTTAGAACGTATGTTATTCACTTTGGAGCTTGAAATTGTATTTGCATACTATAGTGTAGAAGGAAATGCAGATATTCTTCTGGTTTAACTTAAAAATAAGTATTTATAATATATTTTGACTGCCCCCCAAAACACACAAAATTCTACTGACAGTCTGGGGATTTTAATATTTTTCTGGTAACCAGTTTTTGTTTAGTGGCATATGTACCTTATATATTAGACTAGTTATTTAGATTCCCAGGATTATCAAATGGCATCATCTTTATAAAACCTGAAACATTACATACACAATTTAGATATAAAAGTGTGCTACTATTCATATTCTTTTCCACTGATTTTTTTGTTGTTATTTTTTTCAGTGGCAGTCCTATCAGGAAAATTCGCATAGCCGTTTAGGAATATAATAAATCAACATCTTTGCTGTCTGATGGCCGTAACCAATCTTGACAGAATAATTTCATATGAGAAAATTTTAAGTATTAGTTACTTGTAGGCGCAGGCAGTTATTTTGGAACTTAGTAGTGCTTAGTGCTTAACACCAGTTTTTATCCCCTTTTAAGAAAGCAAAATAAAAACATTCTATTGAAGATACATGTCAGTTTATGGGAAAAATAATGGGGTAGCTTATGTTAACTGGAAACAATAGTCCATAACTGACAAAAGTAAAACAATTAATTACTAGCAGTGTCTTAACTGTTGTTATAGGATACCTAGGGTTTTAAAATCAAGAAAAAATTGTTGTTCAGAAAGGTGAGAGTTGGAAGGCCAGAGTTACTGTGTAATAAAATTAAGGTGAAATAATATAATATGTGCCTTTGGTTTATATTCCTTTATTCTCTGAAAATCGTGCTAGCATATTACTTGGACAGGGCACAAATAGAGTTCTAGCATGCCTTGCTAAAAAAGTGAGTTAATTGTATAGAAAAACTATAAGCAACACAAATAGTGTGCAATGATGTTGTTAGAAGACTGATTCACAGCGCCCACAGAGCGGTAGAGTGAGGGCTGACTGGGCAGTCTTAATTATGGGACTTAATTGTGTCCCATTTACCAGCTTTTGAATATGTAAGCTACCATCTGTGTTTTAGCTTTTGATACGTAATTTGCTTATATTCTTAAAGCGAAAAAGAATAAATACTTCATCTAGAGCTGTGACGAGTCCTTTATCCCAGCTTACCACTGAGGCTGGAAGGCCCATCACCACATGCTCCACTGCAGGCTGCTGCCACCCGAGCTGCCCCAGCACACGTCCCTGGGAGTGACCCTCTAGAACAGGCTCCCACGGATGCTGCCGCACAGCTGCTCCCTGCCCTTCTTCCAGGGTGCCAGGGCTCGTCTTTGCACAACCACAAAACAGACCAGGTCAGGGATCTGATAGGGCTGAAAAGTCATTCTTTCTCCGACTGGTATCACACAAGTTCAATTTCCTGGTGTTACATGTGAACAGGCACTACTGCCTGAAGAAGGAAAGGGTGGGAGTGATAGGAGGAGGACATCCTTGATGCTGGCAGTGGTTGACGGAATAGAGATCGGCCTGAGACTGCCAGAGCAGCCTGCCCCATCTGCAGTTGGACACTTTTGCCTCCCCCTGTAATGAGAGACAGTGCTATGGAGGGGCTCAGGGACAAGGCTCCCCTGTTGGCGCGGGGCCAGAGGAGGCCCCAGCAATGATCCGAGGTCTGGGAACCCCTCTGCTGCGAGGAAAGGCTGGGAGAGTTGGGGCTGTTCAGCCTGGAGAAGAGAAGGCTCCGGGGAGACCTGACTGCAGCCTTCCACTACCTGAAGGGGCCTGCAAGAAAGCTCGAGAGGGACTTTTATGAGGGCCTGTTGCAGTAGGACAAGGGGTAATGGTTTTGAACTAGGAGAGGGGAGATTTAGATTAGACAGAAGAAACGCTCTTTACTGTGAGGTTGGTGAGGCCCTAGCCCAGGTTGCCCAGAGAAGCTGTGGATGCCCCCTCACTGGCAGTGCTCAAGGCCAGGTTGGGCGGGGCTTGGAGCAACCTGGTCCGGTGGAAGGTGTCCCTGCCCATGGCAGGGGGGTTGGAACTGGATGGTCTGTAAGGTCCCTTCCAACCCAAACCATTCTGTGATTCTATGACAAGGGACATCCACAACACAGGAATTGCTGCTTCATGAGATTTGACCTGTAACAGGGTATTCTTTCGTTATAGACCTCTTACATGCACTTTGGAGGGAACTCCATGCATCTGTATAAACCCAGAGCTCAAGTCAGCAAAAATTTAAAAATTATCAAAAGTGTCTAATTATTTCACATTGCATAAATGAATGGATTATGTAATTCTTAATTTTTCCAGTTCTTCTATGTAGGTCATTATAGACATATTTTCTTTTGTATAGTCCTGTTTATTTTCACATATTGCCATGATGTGTTCTAAATGTCAAAGTATTCTTCTATACCTTCTTCCCAAATGAGACATGTAACAAATTTCAAAATGGGTATGGTATATCTGTGGTAGGAAATAAAAATTATCATGATCTTCAGAATTAAACTCAGACCTGTTCATAGCAGTATACTTGTCCTGTCCCAATACCCACAAGCCAGCTGCCTTGTCTTACTGTTTTAAATCACTTTCATGTTATTTAAGAAAATCCACGGGGTAATTCCACCCAGTCTTGACATGTTTGTTGTTGGAATGTGTGTTAACCCATTTTAAATGTCTTGTTATTTGTCATAGCTCTTATGAGTCTTTCTTAAATACAAAAACATTAAAAAAGAAAATAGGAAGGATATGTGTACTCATTTATTTTGAAAATATGTTATCTCTTTATGATTCTACAAGTGCAAATTTTTAGGAACAGAATGCTGGAAGTTAAACGGTACAAACTACAATACTGTTTATTTCCTTTAACTATTTACTCTTGCTCAGTGTTTTATTTCATCTTGTTAATGCTTCTGGTATTGTAAGTTAGTTATAAAAGTAAGTTGTTGACTGTCCTAGAGCTGGAATAAATATATTGGAAAATGTTAGCCCATTGCTTAAAGATCACACAACATTTTGAGCTATGTAAAGTGCTATTTTTGACTGTGTATAAAATTTTGCAGATAACTGTAGGGCTTTCAAGATTTGATGTACTTAATTTAAAAATGTGTCTATATTTTGATGGAATTTTTTTTTTTTCCCCCAGAGAAAAGCTAAAGTCCTTTGCTGAAGTATGGAAGATAAATGATTCTCAGGAACTACAGAAATGGAAAAGTGCGTGTGAACCTGAAGATGAAAGAAAGGACAGTTTTTAATCCTCAAATCATGCTTAAAGATTGAAAATATTGGGGATGCAAAATATGGGTCTGGAGACTAATAGATTCTATCAGGGTGTAGTTCTAGGCGCATTAAGTTGACTTTTCTGCCTTTTGAGAGATAAGAGATGCCGTGTTGTGATATAATGCCCCACATCCACTTCCAGACTGTATGTAATTCTCTCACTCTGCGTTCCTTCCCTGAAGTGTTTTCCATCCTTTTCTTAATTGCAAAATGTCTGCTGGCGTTGGATTTAGTTTCAAATACGTTTAGAAAACATGAAAAATTATGTTGGTAAATTATTAGGTAAATCTTTTATAAATAAAATAATGTCTTTTAACTTTATTGTACTTCAGTTTCTAAAGAAATATTCCTTTGCATTGTGCAAACGTAGCTGAGTCTTGACTATGCTGTAGTGCTGTGCAATTGGTAAGAATGAATACTACAAAGAGACCTTTTTCTTGTTCTAGCATTAATGCATTTAAAGTTCACTTGTTTTGCAGAGCACCCTCTAAATTTTATGTGCACAGTGAATTTAAGAAAGTGTGTGTTATGTGGCTGGATTAGGAGAATTTTATTTTTACTGACCAGATTCATGATGCTGCAACTAGTAGCTTTCAAAGTAGCAGCACAAAACATGCATTGACTGTGTTTTGTTTTCCCTCTTCTTCATTCTCATGCACACCTACTTCCTTTTCAGCTTTTTCCTCCTGATCTTGGCCCTCTGGCCCAGTCTAGAGAAAGAGTCACTCTGAATAATGTCCGAGTATCATAAGATGGGTGAAAGAGGCAATTCAAACTATGCAACGGTCATCCCCAGTGCTCTGTCAAATGCAGAGAAAAACTGGAAAAAACAGAAAAACTTTTTAATTTTTTTTAATTTGCAGTTACCAAGTCCAAATTTCAAGTGGGCATGTGATATCCAAATTGGTTTTCCTTTATAAATATAACCAAATATCAAATATCTTGCTATGAAAATGGACAATGATGTTGACATACTTGAGCCTTGGCAAATAGTTTGTTGTATTTAAAAAAAAAGTATTAAGTGGAAAGAAGTGAAAGAAAATATCGTCTTGATTTTGCAATAAGGAAAAGAATAAAATGAGGTTTTTTTATCTTTGAGACTGCTGAACCTTTCTAATTTTTTCAGTAAATGAGGGATTTTTTTTCAAAATAATGTACGTCAGATGAATATGAAATAATGTCATTGCAGGTGATTGAATTAGCTTTTCCAATATAGAGAACTTTGTGCAGAAAAGAGTATAATTTTTTTACCTGTCATAAACAATTGCTAACCTTCACCAAAGACTTTTTTACAGGTTCTTCAGGTGACAAAGCGTCATTTAAACAAATAGTTTGCCTGCCACTCAAATAGCAGCAATCAATACGAGCATATCCTTCCAGAGCGTGAAGTACATTTATCTAAACTGGAAGAGCTGAAGAAGAAAACTGCTCTTTCAAGGTGTAGTTATACATGTGTGTTTATCCATGCTACATGAAGTACAATGAATGTCATACTCCATTATTAATGCACATTGATACAGTGCATTGGATCTAAAGTCTTCTGACCGTAGTCTTCAAAGAGAGTAAGTGAGCCATTACTAAATTCCCATATGTGCTAAATGTGCTTTTAGTAAGAGTCTCTTTGCCCTCAAGGAGGCGTTCAGATTATTCTGTGATGACAAGAGGAAAACACCTAGATGCCGTCTGAAAAAAGTGAGGAAATACAAGTAAGAATGGGGAAATGGACACGGTATTACTAGCCTGCTCATACTATCAAGTACAAAGCAATTACAGCAAGCTTTCCTCTTAGCGTCTGTGATCCTGTTGGAAATAACTTTTGATTTTAGCCCTGCTCTGTTCAACAACAGAGGTTATCTTGCTATCCTGATAAGGTTTCTTCTGGGTATGAAAGCTAATTATTAAAGCTACTGTTTTAGTCACTGCTGGTTATCATAATTCCTAGCAGATATGTAAAAAGTTACGACCATTTGAGAATGCACTATAAGGAGATGCATACTATTATTATATGTGTTTACTGCTGGTTTTAGGATACATTTGTAATAAGTACAGTGCAGATTCATCTAGACCTTGTTCTGCTGATGTGGAGCAGCCATGCTCATTAGCAGAGTGAGCGCTCTGTGAGGGCAATCACTGTGGGATGTGACGAGGTCAGAGGTCACTTGGGATGTTTGCGGAGCATGAGATTAGATGTAGTCCAGACAGGCAGCCAGACAGAATTTCCTTGGCCTTTGGTAGGTTGGAGTGCAAGAGGGATATAAAGAAACCAAGACTTACTGGAAAATGGGGAAAGGCATCAATTTTGTAGGAGTTTTTTTTCATTTCTTTTATTGCTGTAAGTTGGGACTTCTGTCTCTGTCATAGCAGGAGTCCTAAGAGACAGAAAGATAAGAAGCTACTCCTGGGTTTTGCTTCCCCTCCCCCTCCCTTTTCTTTTCTTTTAAATACCAGCACACTAAGCTGCTTCTTAAAGACACTTTGAAGTACAGTTTGGCAGTGGTATGATCTTGGAGATGTGCCCTGTTTTTAAACCAGAGTAATAAAATTCTGACTGTGTGCTGAGTCAGCAAGTTTGATCCTGTGTACTGATGGCTGTCAGGCAAAGTAAGGTTAAAGAGTGACCCATACTTAGATGGTTCTTGGTTGTAGTGCGAATTCGTGCTAGTCTTGAGTTTGTCTTCAAGAAAGGAATGTCTAAATATTTTTGTCTAAATATAGTATTTTTTGAAACCTGCATGGAGTATTGGCTTCTACTGCCTCTGCCAGCATGGTATTGACATGGTTAAAATTTAATATTAATGTGAGAAGTACAGCTTTATGCTTTATATAAAGGTACTGTCTCCTTGAAAGACCTTTGCACTTCATGGCTTTTATCCATTTTTTTAAACATGGTATTTATCACTTTATTAAGCTTTTTCATTGTTCTCTCTTCCCTGCTCTTCACATAAAAATTGTAATGCCTCTGTGCATCTTGTCTTGAATGTATTGCCTTTAGGAATCACAGTGCCACAGGTTAGCAACAAAAACTGGTAGACCATTTTGATGGAAGAGAAGGAGAGGGCTGGATACACTCTCAGTGCCTTTTTGTATTTGGTTATATAAGAGCATTATTACAGAATACGCAAAGTAAAATACATCACCAGTAGCAATTACCTGTCTTACTGGCATACAACATTTTTCACTAAAGCAATTCTTGAGAGGATTTTTCTTTGTATTGCAAAGTTTTCCATAAGTATTTGTATAAATGACATGAATTTACCTACGTACATAAGTTTACAAAGTGGTTAAATGAATGTAAAGATCACTGAAATGTCAGCTGAGTCGGGTATTGCAGTAAGTCTGTTCACTGCAATGAAAGTAATGTTTATTTATTGAAATCTATTGGAAAGTAAATTATCCTAATATTTCTACTATGTGTAAAATTTAGTGAGAATTCAACTATTTTAACTTCTTAGTAGTTCTGATATAAATGCATTTTCGTAGAGGAATAAGGGTTTGGTAGATTGCATTGCGCTGAGAGAAGTAGGACTCTGTTCCAGAATCCGGGTCACACTTCAGAATGGTTACTGGGGGGCCTTCTCCCCAAGTCTCACCCCATGTGGCCATTGTAATCTCCTCCAAAATCCTGGCACCGGTACTGCAAGTCTTGGACAGTAATCTGAAAAGTAAGTCTGAGCTGCCTGTCTCTTTTCCTCCTTTCAGATTTTAGGGCATATGAATGGAGTGGATGGTTCTCATCACCTTTTAACTGTTCCTAAACACAAATGCTGTAGCAAGCTGAAATTCACTATTAGCATAATTTTCCCATGTGTTTTCAATGCTTTCCTCCATCTCCCTACAAAATCTCTGGCAATCAAATCCGGATCAAACATTTGTTAGATCTGAATTCAGTTCTGGGGGACAAATTTGCAGTCTGCTGATCTGAACCGGGATTTCTAAAAAAGTATATGGCCAGAGCCCAAGAAGGGATTCACGGGGGATGCATTCAGGATAGAAAATCCTGCTGGCAGGTAAACGTGGGCTTCAGTTCCAAGACCGCTTATTTGGGTCTTTGACCTGCGTCAATCCAGCGCTGTTGATTGTTCTTGTTTTGTAGCGCTATATAAGGGAAGCCATGGATTTGCCCAGCTTGGTAGAGTCCTGTACTAAGGATATGCTCCCCAAAATTACAGAACTCTGCTTACCTTAATGATGCTACATTTGCCATTGTACATGGCTAAGCACCTTTGGTGTGGAAATCCTCCCCTTGCCTGAAATGGTAGATCACTTTGTTCTTCCTCAGCTACAGATGCACAAACTCAATGTCTTCCTGAATTACATTGTAGATTTTTCGCTTTGCCTAGCCACAGAAACAAGTAGAAAGCAAAGGATGTTTTCCTCATTTCTTAAAAATCTTAAAAACCACAATTTCTAAAATAGTCATCTTGTTTTATAAGATGTGAGTCCTTGCAGGCGTGCTGTTAACTGTGAAATGGTGTACTTGTCTTGAGACTGGACTACTTGAAGTTAGAAGTGAGCTGTAGAGAAAAGGATGATGGTGCCTAAGATACTAGTCAGGGGAAATAAAGGGTGAACAACATAAAGCCAGATATAGAAATCTAAGGATAATTAGCTGTTCTAAGAATAATAGCATTAGGAAACAGGATGTTTTCCTCCTACATGATGTCAGGATTTGTTAAGAGAGCGAGCAGGCACCAGTTTGATTGGTACTTTGGCTACAGTCTTGCTAGCCAGCCAGTACAGCGTGTAAGGCTAAGAGAGTGTGCCTGAGGCTGAACGCTGTGGTGACCCCTTGTGCTGTTGCCCTGGATGGCCAGCGCTCAGTCTACGCACGCTCTCAAGAGCACCTTGCCCAAAGCACTCACAGGGAGATGGAGGTGGTGCCTGCTAATGGGCTTCATGTCATTGCAACCACAGCTTGTGGAGGGCGAACTAAGTCCAGGGCAGGAAGCACTGTGGCTCTTCTCGAGCCAGTAGCCTTTTGTCAGTTGGTGCTTACCAGCCAGCATGTGCATACAGCTTGTCACATAACTTAATCACTGCACTATGGGGGAAGGTGGTGGGGGGGTAAGTCTGGTGGACCTAATTCTTTTCAGTTGGTGGGTCACGTACACAGTCGGTGTTCTCATCACACACGAAGGAGAAGGAATCCTTGCCCCATCCTCAGCCCTGCACAGGGTCAGCAGAGAACAAAGGTTAGCCCTGAAATATCAATACTAGAAATGAACTAGTCTTTTAAATAAATATATGTAAAATAATTTCCATTAAGAGGCTTTTAAATATTTATATTCTTTTGAACTTGGAAGGAATCTTTAATAATATTTTGACTACTCTCCTTCCAAATGCTTGCTTGTAAGTGAAAGTATTTTTTCAGGTATTCTAAGGTGATTTTTATTTAAAGTACTGGTAGCTGCATGTAGTAATAATCATAAAAAACACTTTTAATTTTCATGGATTTTTAACCCTTATTCCTTTTCTTTTTAAGCAGTCAGGTTTTATGACTTTACAATAGGCTGTAAGAAAAAGGGTGATTCCTGGGAAATAAGGGATCAGAAAACACAATATACGGTAGATTTTAAATATACAATCTGAAAAAGGAAGTAGAAATCAGTGTTGCTTTTTACTTGTAATAATCCAAATATCTAGGGTGACTTAAAACCCAAAGTGTTTTGAATACAGGGAAGACGACTAGATATAATTATCTCACTCTTATGTAACAGAAAAGTTTCAGTCAAGTACTGAGCTCTTCCTTCTGCCTACATATTGAAATAGTTCTCGTTGCACATTCCTCTCTGCATAAAGCATTAGAAATTGACTGTCATCGTAGAGCATTTCAGAATATCTCATGTGTTGTACAAGCATGTATTTATAGTTCTTCTCATTTAGAGGGGGGAGAAAAATCTGCGCCATGATAATAATCGCTAAAGGCAAGTCTCGCTGAGCTCACCACACGGGACCTCCTTTTGCTGGAAGGTTTGTCAGGGCAGTGGGCTGGTGGTTGCCGTTACGTGGCTGTGCAGGACTGCATCCCTGAATCTTCCCCACAGCCCCCGTTCTCTAGCTGGACCACATCGCTCGGAGGAGTAGAGGGAGAGCCGGGGGAACGCAGTCCCTCCATAGGCATCGGCATGGGGAGCCTGCAGGGTCTGGTGGGACAGAGGGACAGGGCTTGTGCCCTTGGAGGGCCGGGTTTGTTTGGTCAGCTGAGATACCCGCTGCTGGGGAATGAAGGGAGAGGGGAAAAGTCTATTTGCTGGTTAGACCGAGTTGATTCACCATGGGGGACAAACCCGCAGATGGGATACACAAGGGCAAATATTTGTTTTGCACTGAGAAGGCTAAAGATGGTTCCTTAGATCTCTGCTTCGATATGCTAACTGAAGCAGCTTGTCAGCCCCCCTGCATGCCTGAAACCTCTCGATCGAAATCACTGGAAAAACAAGTGCTTCAGTGAGAACAATCAGAGAGGGGAGTGGGGGGATACTTAAGGAGAAACGCTTGGAACAGCATTTTTGTCCTGGTTTGAGTCAGGCTACCAAAAAGTGCATCACTGGGGAGTGCTAAGACTTGCATTTTGGATTTTTTTCAAAACTGACACAACACCAGGTTACACTGAGCTGGCTTTTCTGTGCAGTTCAAGAATATTCCCAGCTATTAGACTGTCACATTGCAAGCAGCATGGTGTCCAGTGAGACCATCCTCTCTCTAGCTGGTTGGTATCTGTGGTGTTTGTGTTCTCCTTGATTATGTTTCATGCACACTTTGAGTTAATCTCATTTCATTGTGGTTCATTTTGAAAGTATTTCTGTATAAAGTGAAATACTGTGCCCTGTTTGCAGTACTTAAGCAAGGACTATATTAAATCAATAAGCAGCTACATTAAATGACCTGATCTTCTGTGCAAGTCCATATTCTTAATAGCTTCCACACAGGAAAAGAAAACTTTTCTAATCCTTTAATTAAATTTGCAAACTAAAGCTGTGTAAGCCTTTGACACTTATTTTTTTGAGAAGCAATTAAGTCTCAAAAGTAAGCTCAAGCCCGTAGCCAGTGGTATGTTTAGTCTGACATCGTGTTGGTCCAACAAGCCAGCAGGCTGAGAAGCCGTAGCTTTCCTTCCCTCTCTGTCCCCAACAGTAAGTAAAAAAACCTCCACCTGTTTCCCAGGTGATGTGTAGCATGCGGACAATATGCCTGCAGCCGTGTCCATGGCAAATGGATTTTATCCATTCACCCAGAGTTTCCTACAGGAGTGTCATCATTCCCCTTTGGATCTCTGCAAGGCACCTTTGCATCCTCACATCCTGTCTACCATAGCTGCCAGATTTCGTTCGGACGCTGCTTTACTCCCCTTTTAACGGTTCTAACAGGCTTTGAAGTCTGTTCTCATATCCACTGGCTGTTTCTCAGCCAGTATGTGCTACAACCATCTGGCCTATTATTGCCAATAATTTTGCTTTTTTCTGATAAAGGTGGAGGGGTATTCACTAAAAAATAAAAAAGCCCTTGATCCTAGATTTAAACTTTCTTCTGTACAGCAGCACCTTCCAATAAATTCATTTTTCTCCAGTAACTAACTACAGGCGTTTCAGGGGAGGCTACAGGAGTGGAGTGCTCTGGATTTTATGTTCGCAGCACTTTCATGTGAAAATGTCTCAGTACATTTCTGCACTCTGCTGTTCCTTAGGCCAGTGTGTTCTGCAGCCAATCTTCTCTCCCCAGATCTCTGTAGAGACCTGTCCATGTGCCTCATAATCAAGTGCAGGAGTGATAAGACTGGTCACACAGTAAGCAAGCTGTTCAGCTGCAAGGGTCTCTTCCCTGCAGATGGAGAAATGCTGGACCACACGAGTGTTTCTTTCTTGCCAGGGTGAAAGTTTACTGCTATGTGCAGTTCCTGAGCAGATCCTCAATTCTAAAAGTTTCATCTTCAGTACCTCTGAAAAGGGTTCCAAGTCAGTTTAGATTCTAGGTTAGAAATTGGTTTGTTATTTCCCCTGTGTTTCACAAAATCTCAGCTGGCATTGTCTGTATAGCTTAGGTTTTAACTTACACAATTAATCATTTCTTCCTGCTGTATTTTTGAAATGTAGGCAAGAGAACAATAGGGAGAGGCATTCTGACTCTTTCCTCCACCTGTATACAGTAAACCTTTAATACTTCGCTTATCACCATGGTATTGGAATAAAGGAATATCTGACATCATATTTTCAGGTCTCAGCCTCACTTGGTTTCTCAGTTCGAGATCCACAAAGTTTTGAGGCAAATTGATAGCAAGCGGCGCAGTGCTGTACATCAGTTTCCCTTAGCTTGCTTGACAGATCTCTGATGACTATTAAATATTTAAAAGTTTTTGCTTTCATTTCCTGTCCCATTATCTTTTTGCATCATTGACTGCTGCCTTGTCAAGCACTTACTGAGAGTAGCTTGATTTTTTTTTTTTAAACTGTTCTTCTGTTTAAACCTTCACTAGCTTCCTATAACAGACCTCACAGTGAAGCTGTCTGTTAAGGCACGGATGCAGCTGCCTGGCACTACAGAGGGAGTTGGCTGGACAGTGGGAAGCACAGTGCCACAGTGAAAAAGGAACAAAGAAACTCTGAAGTTGCCTGAGCACACCAATATTGTGCATTACCGAACAGGCAGTGCTGGTCCTACAGAGCTTTCTATTTAGCACTGTGCCACTGGGTGCTTCGCTAGGCTTGGACACAGCCACGGTGTTGGAGAAGATAAGGTGACTGTGCTATCGATGTGGAATGCAAAGTCATGACATTGCTAAAACCACATTTTTCCCTTAGGAGTTTTAAAGTGGCTTTATGTACAATTCATTGCATGTAGAAGATATGTTTTCCCCAGTTGAGACCACATATCCTAATAATAGATCTATGCATTATATTCAGACTGGGTTTGCAGCTGAGGAAATTATTGCCTATTGAAGGACCCAAGGCGATACAACGTTCTCTTTGCTGGCAACACGAGGCAGAAGTGTCAGAATAGTTTATAATGTTCCAAACAGGGAGAGGAGATGAATTGTTTGCGAGAGCAAATACTGCTCCTGCACCAGTGTCAAAGTGGTCTTGTCACACGTTATGTGATAAACAGTATACGTGCTGGTGAGTACTTGCCTTAGAGGTTTGCAAGCTATTGCAAAGAAAGTTTCTGACATACTTAAGCTGCATGGCAAAGTGCACCTTTTGTTGCCTGACTCCGTTCTTTTAGAAATGGGGGGCTATACATTTCATACATGCCTTTTGACTGTCCCAAGATAAGCACTGTAACTGACTTCGACTTTGGTCCGTGTTACACTTATGAAGAAATTGGTACTTAGGTAAGAGTTCATACTGCTTTGGAGTTCACGGTTTTGTGACTGGAAGTGATTCTCCTGAAATAAATGGGATTACAAATGAACAGAGGATAGAACTGCTTTTAAGGAAGACAGAACATTTGCCACCAAAAATCTGTGAAAACAGAATATTTTGTTGTATCTCTGTTAGACTCTGTAAGTGCCTGCCTTACAGATGAGGCTGGGTGATTTCAGCCTAGGGCAATGTTCTGTCACTCATTCACACATTATAGACAAGCTACTGTAAGTTATGGTCTTTGTGGTGGTCTCCCACCACTACAGAAGTATGTGTGAGCCTACTTTTACTCTGTACTATGGACAAGAGACAGACACAATCATATCATCTCTCACATCTCCCCTACACCATCCTCTTTCAAGTCTTCAGTATTTTTTTAACTTTTTGGTCAGTTTCAATCTATGTCTTAAAGATGTGCTTCTCAAAAGTGCCCAACGGGGCTTGGTACTTGGGGAGGGAGGACCCAAATGAGTCCAAAAGACCTGCTGGGGAATAGCAGGCAGGTGTCAAGCCCTGCTGCTCATATGAGGGGGCAGTCAGTGAGCCCACCAGCACATGCCAGACTCCTTGTGCATGCAAATGCCTCCACCAGGCAGAAGGGAGCTGGCTGCCATGGGGAGGGTATCTGGGAACAGTGTCAGGAGGCTGGAGGAAGGAAGGCTCTTCTCTTTCCATTGCTTATGGGATGACATGTTAGAAATCTTTCCTTGAGGCAAAACGATGTTGTCAGATAACAAAAGTTTGTATAAGCCAAATCAATGTATTGTTCATATACGTGGCCTCTGAAAGCCATCTTCTCACCTGTTAGAAGCAATTATTTTGAAAATACATTGTTCTAATTAGGTTATATTCGTTCTGTATGCAACCATTTAAAAATTCCCATTGGACTTCCTAGCACTGCAAATGCTATAGCATGTGTAAGTCCAGTCCAAATTTCTTTACTGACAAATGTCATGCCGCAGTATTGGCGGATGTAAAGGGCATGAGTCAGCTACCTGAACACAGACAGCTAATGCCGTTTGAAATGCCCTGGGATAGCTGAGACATCCTCATGAGGCTGGCAGATGCAACAAGGCATACAGGGAGGACCCAGGCTCCTCAGGTGTGGGTCTTGTCCTGGGGCATTTCAGAGAGGCTAGTAACGCTATGGTTGTGTACACTTGGGTGAGTCAAGCCCAAAGAGACAGCAGCAGATTTCCTGCTGGATGCTGGACTGCCTAAGCATTTCCCTGGACGTGTCTGCAGCTTGTTTTACTGAGCAGCTGATCACTGTTTGCGTAGGCACCTTGCTGCAGGATTGACGTGCCAAGTCTCCCTTTATTCAGCTCTGACCGTCTAGCTCTAACCCACCTCAGATGACTGTGCCAGAATATCGGTACGTTGGATCACAACCATTCGCATGCAAAGGATCGCTCACAAGAAGTTTTTTTAAGATTAACTTCTAATACCTTAGCTACCATGGTTGGCTTGTGTTTCAACGAGTAGACATTTGTGTAAAAAAGTATTGAAGTAAACTGTACTGCACTGATGGATTTATTTATGCAGTAAAATTCAAACTCGGTCCTGAAGACCTGCAAGTTTTGTTTCAGTGTTGTGACAAGTCACAGCAGCTAGCGGTGGCAAGGATTTAGTCATCTGTGCTTCTCAAGTCCATTCCAGGAAAAGCGTGAGGCTGAAGTGTCCTTTTACTCTCAAGAGACCTCCAGGTATACAAACTTTCTATCACGTTAAGTTTGTCCCTGCCTCTCTAAGCTGCTAAGTATCTTCAGTGCGTGGCATGTCAATGCATAGCATTTTTGAGCACTGCTGCCTGCTTTAAGCTGTGTCATGGACAATATCCACTCCTTGGCTTTAGAAGCCCAAGATCACTACTGCTTCTCGAACAATAATTCCTACTGAGAGACAGCTTGTCTATTTCGATTGTTACCAAGGCTGCTTTTTTTTTTTTTATCCCCTCCCCATTCACCAGGAATTCATATTGCACTATAAACAAAATGTAGTTCAAGGAATTTTTTTTACTCTGAATGGTAAACAGTCTGTTGCTATGTACAAAGTGAAAGCTTTTAAGAGGGCACTTTATTCTGACCTTCACAGAAAATACGAAACTAACGTGTCTAACTCTGAGCTGAGGATTGTTTCTGTTCTATGGCAGTTAACTGTTGGCAGAAACCTTCACCTAGTAGTAAATAGTAAATAGTAGGTAACAGTCTGTCAGTCATCTACTTTAAGAGTAGATATTGTTTGGAGAGCATTGGCAGCAATTTTATATTTGTGCAAACTTGTCAGGGTAAATCTCTCCTAGGTGCACTGAAGAAGTATTTTAAACTTTCATGTAAGCAACAGCATTATGAGTTGTATAGAGCCCAGAACTGGAGTCTGCCATCGGAAAGCTAGATTCTCTTCTCAGTATTGCTCTTCACTGCTTGTTCATCTCGACTTCATCTCCTCCATCTACGGAAAGGGAGATAGCACAGGTCTAATTCAGGGTGGCAATGCAATGAGTATTTACCTTCTTGTGACATGCCTTGTGAAGTGGAAAGAAGCAGCTTCTAAGGACAGTAGTGTGCATGGATAGAGGTTAATCAGGTGATTATTTTCAGCTGAGAGCCAGATTACATAAAACCATGTTATACTGAGAAATGCTTCACGTCTTTATCTCTTATCTAATTTTTCCACATTACTTTTCATGTACTGAATGATAAAAAACTCAAACAGGATTCCCATGCCAAAGCATGAGTTTAGGCCAAAGAGGCCCCCTCTGGATGAAGACCAGGATGTGGGAGAAGAAAATGTCCAAACATGTTCCTCTGATGTCTGCTCTTTCCTGCGTAAAACTGATCTTCTCCACTGTAACTTTTTTCCTCTACCAGCAAGTGCGGCAGCATAGTGTGCTTTGCCCAGTCTGACAGTCAAGACGACCGATAATATTCTCCAAAAGATTGTTCTGCTCCAAAACCAGTCAGAGGTTGGGAGCAAGATACATGGCACGTTAGAAGAAACTTCAGGTCATATTCCCTGCCTTTAAGTTCTGTCTCTTCTGTCTCTTTTGAACTTACTTCAACTGAACAATGAGGACTATAAAAGTATGGTTAGCCATGACTGGCACAGGCAAGTCCCAAACTCTTCGTTCAGGCCAGTTCTGTACATGGGTCAGGATTCTCCCCATGGTGCAGTGCTTTTAACAAGAGTCGATATTACACAGCAAGTAATTTTCATGCTGAGTAATTTTTGTGCCAGTAGAAATGTGTGAACATAAAGGAACGTAGAAGGAAAACCCAGACTGAGTGAGACTTGAAAGCAATTGTCTTGTTGTAACACTTTTATGGGCTTGGTTTGGTCCCACTGAGAAAGTGAGGTGGGACTGGTTGATCTCACTGTTCCTGCTGAAGTGTCTTCCCCGGTATCTCCTGGTACGTTGCCCATCTAAGCACAGCTTGTTTCCTTTTCTGATAAGACATGTTCTAGCTTTTCTGCTTGCAGTGAAAGTCAAGCTTTAATCATCATTCATATCCAAGAGCTCCAAAGTGGCATAGTGAGTGCTTTGGTCCTGTCACATCTGTAGAGCTGGTGCTTAAGAAAGACCCAAGGCAAAGTCCTGGTTGCTCTGGGAGGTGGATCAGGGCCAGATAATGCAGTGACAGTGAAACAAGGAATGCAGAGCACTGGTTAAAAGGTCCTGCTGGCATCCACCTTTGCTGTACAGCAGCTCTGTACTGCTGGAGAGAAGTTAATGTGAAACTCATTATCTCATTGCTTTACATGAGGAAAAAAGTTCCATTGTTTACAGATAAGAATAAGGGATACTTTGTTAGGTTTCTAATTTGCATAATTAGAGGTATGATGTGCCTTGTTCTTAGTAGTCTTGAGAGCCTTGCTGTTACTTATGCTGTTATATGAATGAATGAAAGAAAGCCTGTCTCTGCTCTCAGGCTTTTTAAAAAATACGGCATTTTTGCATCTTGGGAATGAAGTAGCTTCTCTGGATTTGTGGAGCGGTCAGGACACAAAGCAGCAGCTTTTCAAGGCAATAGCTAATAATAACACTTTGCTTCTCCCCAACCCTCAATCATGAGTTGTGGTAAGTGCTGTGTAAATCAGGAAATAGACAGCTGCTATCACGGAGAGGAAATAACTGCAGGCTGAGCCAGCCTGAGCCCGCGGTGAAAAACACCATTTCTAAACAAGCTGTTTCAGGAAGTCCTATGTGACAAAGCTTCCAGGGGAAAAAAGGCATTCATCAGAGGACAATCCGCTTTTTTAAGGCTCAGGACAACTGCTAAGGAGTACGACAGGAAGGATTTGTCTGGGATGAGCTAGGTAGAACAGTCGTCTTCTTCCCACCACTAATGCTAAACCATGTTATCAAAGCAGTGCTTGAAAAGGAAACTTGTAACACTTGTTTTCTTCATGCCTCAGTCTCCCCTTGTCATGCATTTAGGGGAGCGGGTATTGTGTTTGCCGATAGGTTCAGGAGATTTGCCTTTCTTGTGCAGTGCCATCTACTTCAAGGCTTGTACTACTCATCGTGCTTAGGAACGCCCACTGCAGACCAGAATTTACCAACATGTGTCTAGGCTTGGTAAGAGACAAAGGTAAAAGCAATCACTGGAATGAATTAAACAATTTGGGCTGATACCAGCTGCATCGTCCCAGACAGTGAGGATGAGAAGCAACAGGAGCTGTTAACAGTCCTAGGGGATTCTCTGTTGCTGGGTATTATCTACGTGTGAGTGGATGCTCTTGGAGAAGAGGTAGAAATTGATTCAAGGCAGTGCTCTTGACTGTGATATTTAAAAAGAAAGCACACTGCTTTTTCTGCAGAACTGTAAATGTGGTTCAAACATACAGATAAAATCAGTAATAAGGGAAACATACAACGAATAAAGAAGGGGTGGGCTGGAAGCTACATATGGACAAAAGTAGGTGAGATTAAATTTAGTTTAAATAGTCCACAGCACTATGGAGGAATATTTCTGTAGCAAGTGAAAGGTGAAAATAAACCTTCACAATACAGCGTAGGCTCTGCTGCAAGCATATATGGTGACATTTTTGTTTTTTCACTTTTCTGGATTTCTCCTTCCGTACAGCTTTAGTTCTCAGATTTTCAGATGCCAAAACCACATTTCCCCAATTAACAAATTAGCTTGTTTAACTTGCTCAGAAGATCCACAGATGGATTATTTCAGCAAAAGACACAATAGAGATTCATTATAAAGGTCACAAATGAAAAAAATTACTGTTTCTCCTGGTTTCAAGGCAGAATCTTACCACCTCAGTTAGCAAAGTGTAAGCAGGGCACATCAAGATTTCTTGATACTACTGAATCATGGGGGGGAGTTTTCACAGAGAAAAAAGAGATATTAACTTCATTCAGCATATGGAAGCCACAGAATCTTATAACTCAGCTAAAGTTGTTAAGAACTGAAATCAGCCGATGCAATACCATCTCAAGGGTTTCAAGATGAGTTTTTAATGCCTTTTGCAAATACAATCATGTTGATTTCTTTCAGAAACAATGAAAAAATCCATCTACTCTTGCTAATAAAACCACAGTATACCTCACTACAGTTATGGGCTGCAAATTAAATTTATTTTTCACAAAATATATTATATTATGTCAAGTTGCTAGAGTGAACAATAGTTATTGTTGGGAAATAGGTTCAGATAAGTTGTACAAACAACACTTCCTCCCTTAGATTTTCCCAAATTGAAATTGCAGATTGTGGCCTGGGGACAAAATGTACCCTGAGCTCTCAAAGCAATGGGAGATTCTGTTCTGGCTCGTTTCCTTGGGTCTCAAAGGGTGTGAAACTGCCCTCAGCAGACCAAACCCACAAATGTTCCCTGCTCACTTTTGTCCTTAGCCATTCCTGCAGGAAATCAGTCATTGTTTTTAGTGATGCTACCCACGGTACCTCACCGTTTTTCAGACAAGGTGTCTGCACGGAAGCAATTATAGTATGGGTTACATAAAATCATCTCCTCTACACTGTCTTGTAGCTGCAGAGCTTCTAAGAAGGCAGCTAGGCCCACCAAAGCCCTGATTAAGCACCTATCAAGCTCACTTCAACAGCATGAAGGACTTGGGTCTTTTTTTTTTTTTTTGTGGGGTCCTCAACAGTGAAACAGCCGTGGAAATAGTGTCAGCTGCACAATGCAAAACATCTTCTGATTAGGCTGTTTTGACTAAGAGCATAAAGCGTAAACCCGCAACACTGTGCTTCCCCAGTTGCATCATCTTCTGGTTTCCGTGTGGGGAGGGACTCTCTGGCTGACGATAACTCTAGACTCTGCAAACCTCTTCTCTGCATTTACTGCTATAAAAACAAATAGCACAGTAGCACAAGTCTTTTCTTATTTCAAGTATAAAGCATACCAGTAATTAGATTTTCCTTTCTCCCTGTACAGTTAAGCCAATACAGCAAAAGTAACAGAAAACAGAGTTTTGCACAGACTAGATAAAACACAATTTTTAATGAACATCCGATATGCAAAAGTGTCAGATGGTCACTTAGAGGGATAAGACTGTAGAAAGAGTCCAGCCAGAAGAGACTATTTAGTTTTCTAGATCAGTTATTCAAAACCTGCTGGTGCTTTTAAGGAATTTCCCATAGGGAACGAGGAAGAGAAGCTGTTGGAGAGCGTGGCTGCTCCTGCCTGTCCCCTCTCGCCATCAGGTTTCCAGCTGGCACGAGTGTCAGGAGTTTCTCAGCACTGTTGCTGGTCTGCAAGGAGGACATGGACACCATTGCTCATGTTCCTCGCATTGGTTTTTGGGTGTTATTTCACCCTCCTCTGTGTGTCCATCTCACATTCACTGCCAGAAGCATGTTAGAGAAAAGTTGACACAAGCCATTCTGTCGCCATCCCCCAGTTCTTCAGATGCCTGAAGTTCCTTCCCTTATTCCTTTTCTCTCCTCAGCCAGGTAACTAGTGGAGCAAAAATTAATAAGTGCAATGTTTTCTTCTGCAGATATTTACTGAAACTTCTGCAGAATTGCATGTAGTGTTAGTTGGTCATTAGCCATTGCCCTGTAGTTCCAGGAAGGCATTTTAATCTGTTAATAAATATAGTTCCTCAAATAATAATTATTATCTAAAACAGCTATGCACAGATTATTCTTGCTGTTCAAAGTCACCTTTAAAGTTATTGGCAAAAGAAGATTGTATAGAAACATTCTTTTACTCCAGCTGTAAGTTGGCTGTTTCATGCTCTCAGGCCTAGATGAGAAAGCAGCACTAAAATGATGTTACAGAAACTTACACCAGATTTCTTCTGGAAAAGCGTTACTGTGAAGTCTAAGCTACGTCTTGTGAGCTGAATTCACTCAGGTTTCTGAACAAAAGCTCACATTCAAAGGTTAAGCTAGGTGCAGCTAATCATGTTTAAACACCATTAAGACAAGAAGGAAGAGAACCAATAAGGTCAGCCCTGGCACTGCAGAAGTCACTCAGTCCTGTATATGCTCTGCAGCCAGAAAGTGCCGAGTCTTCCAATGTTTTTAAATTTTAAATTTGGTAGTGAGGTTTTGTCGGCAATTTATGCAGATAAGGGTTTCATTTCCTTAAGTGCAATTGTGTCCCCTCCGGAAAGCTACTGCTCCCACTTCAGAAAAGTTTCACGGTTGGCTTAAAATGCACCAAGACACGTTGCTGCTAATAGAAGGTGGTGTCATCTTCCCACCCCAAGTCCTGGACTACCTCTTTTATGAATCAGTGCTAGCAACTGAGTGACTGCAAGGCAAGAACTACTAAAGGTTTTATTGCTTTTTAAGTTTTCAGGCAGATGAGTAAACTGGACCAACTTACCATACAACCATGGGACTGCTATTGCCTAAATAAAGCAATTAGTAAAAATGTGTAGCTGGGGCAGGTGAAAGGACATGGGCTCAACTGAGGGTAAACCCACTCTTTTAAAAAATGATGCAGTATTACATCAGGTTGCGCTGAATGAAATATTGCATCTTAAGTGATCTGCAAAACCGCATGGCCTCAGGCTCCAGATCCACAAGCACGTTTTGCCAGAAAAATTTCTGTGCTGCCAAGAAAACCAGTCCTAGTCTCCTCTGTGCCATTTCCTCCCTTGCAACGGCCAAACATTTGTTTGAATTCTGGGGACATGAATTGCATGTCCCCAGAACTGAACCGTTTGAAAGTTGGGTTTTTTTCCTCCTAATGTTACAGCAACAGTTTATCCTAGAATCTGGTTTAGGTGGCAGTTTGCAGAAAAAAGATCCAGGGCTAGTCATCAATCATAAACTGAATATGAGTCAACAGTGCCATGCTGTTGTGAAAAAGGCAGACGTTAGATGAAGCGCTGAAAGCAGGAGTGTATCCTGCAAGACAGGTGACGTCACCCTTCTGCTCTCCTCAGAGCTGGTGAGCACTCGGAGCAAACGCCTCGTCCATCTGAGAGACGTGGTCTGACCGGAGCAACACCCAGAAAGGCACGCGGTAATGATGAGTTGTCTGGAAACAGGGCCAAGAACAGGCTGAAAAGTAGTTTAACCTGGAGAGAGGAACACATGGTGACGGTCTTCTGAAAGGTAAAAGGCGGCTGCAAACAAGGACCCACCTGATCTCCACGTCCAGCGAGGTGTGGAGGGACAGAGACTTCACACTGCAGGAAAGACTCAAGCCACACGTTAACGGAAAACTCCTAAAGGTAAGGTTAGCTGATGGCTTGAATGGACGGTGTGGAGCATCTGGGTAAAATATCCAAAGTTTTGGAGACCTCTGAAGCTGGGGAGATAAACATCAGTCAGGGATGATGAGTCTGCCTAGGGAAGTGAGGGGATTAGCGTTTTAGTCCTTCCAAGCTCTAGAAATTAATGGTATCCTAGTTAGTGTGTACATGTGGGGTTTTATATACACATGAACAAATAATACATTCCTACATCATGTACCAGTATCTCTGTGTTTTTGCAATTATTGTAACAAGCCCTATGATTTCAGTAGTCAAGGAAGAGAGTTGTCCTGCAGAACGCTTTCTCAAAGGCTAGAGAGTATAAGTGAATTTTTTTTTTTTTGTCACCATAGGAAGAAATTTTTGGAACTGCTTAGGGACAAAAAGATCAGAGGGTGTTCATGCTTGCAGGACATTATTTGATAATGTATATCTTTTCCGTCCCTTACAACATTACCTAAATTATAATTATAGAACAGTCTTCTGAACTAACAGTTACCTGGGTCTTTTCAGCACAATCTTCACTCCCTTTCAAGAATATGAAGCAGAGAGGTTGAGGGGAGAGCCATATGCTCTATTTTTTATTATGAATTTTATGCTTTTTTGAAAGGTAGTGAACAGAGGAGGACAAGGAGAGCACTGAAAACTGAATGCTTGAAGTCAGGACTAGCAGTTAGTCACAGACAGCATCACATCATTAGTATGCACTCAGCCTGCGAGCGCTACAGCAATAGTGAGTCCACATCGAAGGGGCTCAGCAAATGCAGATCGGAAAGGACACAGCATCAGCCTACCCTTTTTGAGAGGCTGGTGAATAGGTCTGTTTGTGGTTGCACATACAGAGTATTTATGGCCAAGCAGCGTAAGCCACCACAGGGTCATGCTTGCAGAAACTCATGCAAGTTTGCGACATGCAGAAACAAAGGAGATGCTGCTGAAGGTGTTGTTTTTGTAAAAGAGGGGTGGCAGAGCTGGCACTTGCAGCGAGTGCCTCTGCCATCTGCGTTACCTCTTCAGACACGGGTGAAGAAACAGAACTGCCTTCCACCCAAAGAATGCCTTTGCTATACAACCCTATAAATAGGCTGTATCAAAAAGAGGATTTTGTTTTCCAGGTCCTTTGAGTCTTTATGGTCTCCTTTTTTAAAGAAAATATTAAAATCTCTAAAGATAGAGGAAAACGCATTATGCAGTTTGTACACATGTTTTGTGGACATGTGCCTAAATGCTACTATATACTGATTGATTCCTTTGGGGGAGGCAGAAGCAGTTGTAACTCTTCTACCCGTATGTGACATGCTTTGCTGCATTATGACACTACATGTCCTCTGGCTTCATTTTTTTAAAAATCGTTTTTATGTTGAGTATATTATTGTCTCTACCACAAACTGCATTTAGCCAAAACTTTCCGTATAATTGATTATAATTAAAAATGTGTTTGGGGAATAAGCTCTTGCTTCTAATGCAAATAGATTTGTATTTCTGCTCAGTTTTTCTGGGTAGATGAGCACCACAGGAAATCTGTGCATAGCTCTATTTTTATTTGATTAATTAAGAACATTAGCTCAGAAAAGGGTGTTTTAGGGGTAGCAGAATAAACGGCACTTTGAGACTGTTATCTTCATCAATATTTTCTTTACAAAGTGTTTTGCTGTATCTGGGAAGAAAATAGCAGTGACTATTACTAAGAAGTACGAATGAAAGCAGCATGCCGTTACTTCATGAGTTTGTTTCGTTCTTGCCTACCGAACTTCTTTACCTAACTCCTTTTCTTGTCTGTTCCTCAGTTATGCTAGTACTTCTAATTTTAACAGCTATTCTGATGCATATATGTTAATAGCCTTATATAATTTGTACAGTACATCCCAGCAAGGCGGACAACGTACAGCTCATAGCTCAATTCAAGTCAGAGCAATAATTCAAGAAAGCACAGTATAAAAATGGTGTGAAGATAATTAAGTCAGAACAATACTTTTAATGTAAATTATATACATTTCATCTATATTTCATATCCATTTTCATGTAATAACTCAATTTTAGTCATCTGATGGCTCTAATTTTAGGCAATCCTATTTAGGTATCCTATAACTGTTACAGAAGAAGGGAATTTTGATGAAAAAAGACAGAGTGGCATGAACAATAAAACCACCATCTTTATATATATAAACTATCTGTGTAGACATGTGACATATCCAAATGTGAGTCAATCATTTATCACAGTTGCAAAATATTCTCACAGCCATAGATGCACAGGCAATTGCAATATGATAAAATTAGTCCAACTGTGATGGTTGCCTAAAGGTCTTCCAAGCATGTAGGTAGGATTAATCATGTAGGATTCATTTCATTCCTACCTACAGAGTAAGAAGCAAAAATCAGCAGGAAAACGCTTAACACATTTTGCTTTTAAAAATGCAGTCTTCTGATTGTTTAAGTACTGTCACTGGTACCATAGACGGGCTGGAACAGGGGCGATGAGATGCTGAATGCACCAGCTTAAGCCTCTTTGCACTTGGAGAATTCTCCAGGGAGGAGCTTCTCCCTTTTTTTTGAGCTTTACACCAGAGGAAGATGGCTGTAGATGTGACTCAACAGATGTATGGGGCCTGCTGACCTCCTTCATGATATTTCTCTTCTCCCTTCCCATAGCTGTATGTGCTACCAAACTTATTAAAAACTGGCAGGCTGCATTCACTCATTTACATTGCCTACTGACCAGACACCAGAAAACAATTCAGAGATAAATGAACAATCGTTTACTCTGCTGGAGGTTTTATAACTTGGAGCAGGATTTGTCCTAATTACTGTCTTTTACTGAACATGAACCAGTGACCTGAGGGCGTGAAGCTCAGTATGCTATTACTAACCCCACAAGCCATTCGCTTACCTCAGAGCATTTTAAAAGCTTTTCTGAAAGAGAGATCAGAAAACTTTCAGTACATGGCTATCGGAGGGACTGAGAGAAATAGCCTGGAGTTATTATCCCCTCCTGCACAGCCCTCAAACTCTGTGCAGCCAAGCTGGCTGCCTTCTTTTGATGCTATCTGAGAAACATGTAATTAAACTCTTATCAAAACAATTTCAATACATCCTATGTCTGCCAAGAAAGCATCCTATACTCTAGATTTTTCCTTTCTTTCGATTACGCTGCTTGTCAACTTGCATTACAGATGTGTAACACAGAAACACAAAGACATACCCTCCGGAAGAAAAAAACAATCAGTTTTATAGGATGAACAAGCTTAATCCTACATAGTAATTACATCAGTAAGTGATAACAACTACAGTATCGCAGAATGCTCCTTAAATCCAATGGTAGTAACATTTAAAAGATAAATATATACATGAACAGTTAATAAAGATAATTAAAATCCATATTAAGAAAGTGTACATAATACACCTCTACAATAGAAAGCTTTCTGTCAAAAATCTCAGAAGCTGATTCTTTGGGATACAAGTTAAACTTTCTCAGAAGTCAGAACACTGTAGCTGCCAGGGAGCAGTAACTAAGATGTATTTTCCTTCCGTGGTCTGGCAGAATGGGACAACCTGTCACCTGAAGCTCTTCCAGTGAATTCTCACCTCACAGTGCTTTACAAACAAGTTCATGTACTTATTCCCACTGGATTGAAACTAAGGTGCAAGGAAATGCTGTAACATCTCTAAGGCCAATGAATTTCAACTCAGGGGAGAACCAAAGTGTCTGGAGTTCTTTATGCTGGACCTGGAGGTGATTTTTCTAAAGCTGTGGTTCATAAAAAAAAAAATAAAATCTGTTCGACTACGAGTAAGCATTTTGAGGAAAGGATAGTATTAGACATTTGTTTGACCTCAGACTTTTTGGAACAATTTTCAAATATGTAAGACCCTTTGACTTTTGCAAATCCAAACAAAAACTAACTAAATTTTCCAGGCTGTTTAAATGGTTGAACAATACAAATTCACTAATCCATTCCTTCTGCAGAGTTGTGGAGAATAATCTTTTCAGAGGTTTCTGCACTGAGCACAATTGATGACAGATAATTTTTTCTTTAATATCTTAAAATTGGGAAAATGTTTCTCACCCAGTCTTAGGCTGTAGGTTTCATAACCTTACTTTACCTATACTGCAGGCTCATGTACCCGTAAGATGTGTTAACTCCAGATCTTTGTTGCTCTTCCTGAAGAAGACTCCAAGGCACTATGTAATAAGCCTTCCATCATGTTTGGCTAAACTATTATGCGATAGCTATATGTCATCTATATATCTACACATATGTCAGAAATTTAGAATTAATTCCCCAAAGCCACTATATACCACAGCAAAAATAGAAACAGTGTAAATCAACACAAAAACTATTTTCATGTTTTCTCTTTCTTTCGTAAAAAAATGCCAAACCACAAATAATCTTACTCAAAATTCTTAAATATTATAAATCTAACTTTATTATTGATACAAGAAAATAGGACATCAAATTGAAATAAACCGTATTTAACAAAAAGGTTGTGTTAATACTGAAAACAATACAACAGACCCAAGAACACAAACAAATATAACAATAACAGTGATGCAAATGGGTGAACACAAATTTTTTTTTTTAAATGGTAAAAAGATTTTTCACTTATTTTGTCATTATACATTCAAGAGGAACCTACATGTGAAATAAGTCACGACTTATCTCTACATTGAAAAAGACCAAGTGTATTTTTATATGAATTAAGGCCTTTATTCACCTTAGTATGTAACAATAGTGGCTTTGTGACAAGTACAATAAATGTATTTTTCTGTTCTGTTTAAAAAGTATATGCATTAATATGAAGTGCAATTAATACACTTCTACTTTCGAAAGCATTCTAGTATAAAAGATTAAGCTACAAATTTTTGTATGATGTTTAATATAAATGTAGCTGGATACTGATCTGATTTTTAAATTTTTATTGTATTTCTCTAAGCTATTTTTTCTCCTTTGTTATTTTCCTTTCCGTCCCCCCCC
>Ga0065711_1028157_pt1 | contig 43231 bp, 28 predicted proteins | sample Hoacrofraction12_FD_59098 | JGI IMG/M metagenome (GOLD analysis project Ga0065711, IMG submission 59098) | Hoatzin crop microbial communities from Cojedes, Venezuela - Epithelial fraction 12 v2 (version 2) | ecosystem: Host-associated > Birds > Digestive system > Esophagus > Crop | place... | reverse complement strand
AAAAAAAAAAAAAAAAAAAAAAAAAAAAAAAGCAGCTGCATTTGTGTAACACTGCCTTAACTTGTTCCTGCTGGACTTAAGTTGGCTTTGCATCCCTCCTTTTGCCACAGTTAGTTTTGGCTCTTAAGATAGCCAAAAGGCATGAGCATACTGATTGATGAGATGGCAGTCTCCATGCACACACTGATTTACAGGCTGGTTTACCTTGAGCCACCCCTGATCAGACATGGAAAAGACAGGCCAATTTAACATTCAGCCCGCTAGGGAAAAAAATGACTGTGCATATGTCTCACTCAAAAAGTAAAACAGAAAGAAAACAATCTGCTTTCAAAGGAGACACCTGTACATGATGCTTAAAATAAGTATCACTGCTTACTTGTACAGTCATTAACAAAACACTGACCTGTAACATGCATCTGGATACAACACCTTCAGGTACCTCAGGAAACTTCTGTCGCAGGTCATGTAAAACCTGAACATCAATTTGCTGGCTTCCTTGGGCCATTCGTATATTGCCTGGTCAGGATTGTTTTTCAACAGGCAGTTTTAGGCCTTAGTAAAGGAAGTACTCATCTCTTCTGTCCCAGCATTTTCTGGAAGAGGAAGTAGAACTTTAAGACACTGGAAACAGACACTTTTGATGTAACAAAACCCAACAAAAAACCATATTCCCCCCCTCCAACCAAACACCAACACCTTTTCCAGTTATGAAGTGTAAGTCTGTATTTTACATCAGTGTTCTCCCATGCAACATCTATGACTAACTAGTTGTCCTTTACACACTCATAGCCTTGAAAATTGCCCATTTATAAACACATCTCCCAATCAGTTTCCTGCTATCTTAGCTTTTATATTTGCATTATAAAAATAATACTTTATACAAATAAAAATTGCTTGATAAATAAGAATACTTGATTTGTCATAGTATTAAAATTCATGGTTTTTAAGAACAGCATTTTTATTTATTTAACACACAAGTAAACATGGAGAAGTCCACATCAAAAATAGGAATATAGTGTTCATTCAGCTTTTCAGTGTATCTACACCATTGCCTTTATCACCACTGCTATTGTTTACTATCAGAATATTGTGGTTAGAAGTTCAGTGTTTCTAAGTTTCAGGATTTACTAGCAATAGTCTACTTGTTTTTCACCCAACATACTTAAATATTCTGAGATTATGACTAGAAGGAAATAACCCTATAACAACTCATGTTTCTTCAACTACTTTGTTTCTCCTGTGAAGGAAATTATGAAGAGTTATGTAGAAGGTTATATCACAAATTACCCAATCAACACATTTATACAAGTTATCTGTCCTGGCCATATGATATCCATAGGCTTTTACCAAGAACCAACTAAGTTTGGAAGAATGCATCTACATGTTAAGCAATGGAATGGTATCTTTTTCATATAAACTCATATTACAAATGAGTGTTACCGTATGGTTTATAAAAAAACCAAAGCAGTCAACTCCAACATTCACTTACCTCTTAAGTTAGCAAGTCTTATTCAAACATCTCTATCGATTTATTCAATTTCTCTTCCCCTTCTCTACCTGCTTTTCTTTTTCCTTTGCCTCATACACAACATCCACTGTTACTTCATGTGCCAACACACAGCAACCTGCAGCAGAGAACTGCCTCCAGTGCCACCTGTATGCACCGCTCCCTAGATCACATCAGCCCAAGTTCTTTCCCAACAGTCCCACTGGGACACTCACTTTTGTAAAAGGGCCTATGTGCTTATGTTTGTCCTTCTCTGCACTAAAAGGATACTAGTGGCAAGTTAACTGGGGAGCATTAATAACAATTTTCTAGTGCATTGACACCACTTGTGATTCAAATGTAATGCAGTACAATTCTACAACTTCGAGACTGAAAAAATGGAGAAAAACTGCAATAAATTGATGGGAAAGTACAAAGCACACCATTTTCAGCAGAGATGACAAGACAGACGTAATACAATTCCAGGACTGAAGTCGAACTACACTATTATAAGACTTTTTCAACTTCCACGGCTTCTCTGGTCTCCAGTGATACAATTACCAGTCAGCTGGTAATTGGCCTGAACCAGAACACCTCCAATTATAGCTGAACATGATCTAAAAAGCAACACAGTAACCAGTTCAACTTTCTGACAACAATTTAAGAATAGCTCTGGAGAAAGAAAAAAAAACAAACTAGCCCCAAATACATGTTATTCTGAAGGCTCCATCTATATGCACTACACATGGGAAAAAACAACCTGTTAGGTAATAAAATAGTGGAGACTGGAAGTCTTAAAAATACTTCAGGAAACATCTGCTCATTATTTCAGTCCCATAAATGCCATCTTCTCTGATATAATCTCAATATGTGCTTAATTAAAAAACACAAGCAAGAACATAAATTTTTATTAGAATATTCGGAGATGTTCTGATACAACAGAGATCACAGTCCTACCCACAGTTTAAGTGCACAGAATACAATATTCCACTACTGAAAAACAGTATCACAATTTCAAAACACCTTAATGAATGAAAAGTACCAGCCAAGACTGCTACAACTGGAAACTCAGGTTATGGTATTCCTTTCCAGAATACACATTCTGTTTATCTGACTACGCAAGTTCAGCTTCCCTTCTCTTCGTGCACTTTATTAACAGAGCCAGAGCAGCCCAACTCTTCAGGAGCTAGGAGGTCTGGTTCCACCCAGACCTGTACAATTAAAAAACCAAAAACCTATTAGCAAAGCGACTGGTATGAAGATCTGGAAGAGCAGCAGGCAAGACAGGATTTTGTGAGAGTCATATACAAGTAAATTCAACGCAGTGAGCACACATTAACACTTAACAGTCAGTACGATTATAGTTTCATTAGATACACACCTGCACTCCTCTGCACAAATTTACTCTGCATACAGCAAGAATGCTATCTCAAAGGGACAGAGAAATATTGAAGACAACTGCTACATAAGGCGCCCGGCGGCTGCTGCTATCAGTACCCGAGATCACTAATTTAAATGTAGCATGGATATGCCTAAGTAAGCTGAGGTTGTGCCTTAGACTGCAGTTTAGGCACACCTCAGATGCCTCAAACTGCAACACTGGACAAGCAGAGGACCAGAATACTTCGTTTTGAACAACTCGAGCTATACATTTGAAAGAAATCACTTCCAAGAGACAACTGAGGCACCAAATCTTGGCTTGCACAACTGAGAAAAATCACCCTGGCCAGAGAGAAACACAAGTAAACACCTCATCTGAAACAAAAAACAGTAACTTATTTTCTAACAGAAAAAGTGCCAGGCCGTTACTCTACTATAGAGAAAATCTACATTAAACACAACATTAATATGGTTGAAATAAGGGATAAGAATTGCAGAAGTTAAAATGAAGTCACAAGGCAGCCTTTAAACACAAATTCAAGTACTGAAGAGATCCATTCCCCTCCCATGCACCAGGTAGCACAATGGTTGGTACGTACACACACTGTTCAAACGATGCTAAAGCCCGTTTACATGTACTGAGGTTCAAAGCAAGCAATTCATAACAGCTTGGGAACAAAGAACAGTGTCAGAGTCCCTGAGGCCCTGGCACAAGCCTCTGCTGGCTGTGGCAGGCCCGAAGCAGGGGCTGCGGATGTAGGCAGTGTGCACAACCTACAGCCAGCGCAGAGCCAGACCCCCAGCGCGCACACACTCACTCAGCTGCACACACAGCAGCCATCTGCCCTTGGCCTGCACGAACAGCGACGGGAGATCCCGCTCCCCGGTGCCTGAAGTCCGTGCCCTCAGACAGAACATGGGAGCTGGGCTGACACTGCCCCGAAATTTTACGTGCTTACACTCTGAGAACTCCAGGACAGTGGTAGTGCAATTTTAGAAATGAATGAATCCATGTCTCATTAAAAACACGGCGGTTTAGAATGCTAGACAAATCTGAGCAGTGACAAAACACTATTGACCTCAGACTTTCTTTCAAGCAACTATTAAGAAAAATACTATTTGGCAGAGCAATTCCCGAAGAAATTAAGCAGTTAAAGAATTTAATTGTTTCCTCAATAAATGCGCTGCAATGCTTCTCTAAAATTGAAAGCTAGCAAGATCACAGCAAGTCCAGAAAAATACAGGGTTCTATTAACAGGAAGGAAACTGGTTTGCCTTAGTTCAGTATCAAATGCCATTTTTCCACCACTCTGACACTGAGTAACCCATTGAAGTTACTGCTAAATAAACAGTTAACCTCCCCTCAGTCCTCCTAAGACATCTTCATTTTTTTTTCCAGTTTCTCTAACCTAAAGTAACCCATACCACAATGCACTATATCATTACCAAAGCAGTAAAATCTATACTCTCCACCTCAAACTCCCTATAGGGTACTAAAAGGTTTGTATTTACTCTTTATAAAAAGTCCATCTTTTGCCTGATGAATCAGATAGGCAGAACAGCACCTTCAAAGCTATTGCAACAAAAACTGCATGGAAAGATTCATGCATCCATTCTTTTAAAAAAAAACACACAGAATATACTAAAAAAACATTATTTAAAACATTTAAAACCAGGAGAATGTTCCACATCACCCCAGTACTTCATTTCAATAAGTATTTCGTGTTCTAGCTCATTTTCAGCATCTGTAGTTCTGATAAAACACACATCGGCCACAATTTCCATTTATCACTCTGAAACAGCAAAATATGCCAATAATTACCTTAAAATTCAGAGAATTGCTACAAAGAAGCTTTTCTACATCTTCGTGAGGCATAAAATGATTTATGGGTATCAACCAATGTCTGCAAAATCCAATTATTTGTTGGTAGCATGCAATACTTGGTAAATGGCTTATTTTTACTATCGTACTTTTAAGTTTTGGTGGCTTAGCACCAAGAAGATGCATGCAGTTACTGCAGGAAGAGCTAGAATTAACATCTACTCTATCATGTCACTGAAGTTACTAAGAAATTTTTGTTCATGTGCATCAAATGTGTCAACATGGTGGAACATGAGTCTATTTACTGTAGTATGGGAGAAAATAAATGCAATAGACTCTGCTCCCACTCTTTTAATTCACAATGAAATATATTCAAAAGTCCTTTAAGCAGTATATCCACCATGTTCACAAAACAAGGTTTTCTTCAGTTTCAATTACAATAGGTAACTAATATGGCTACACCAACTATAGCATGTGAAAAATACACTGGTATCATATGAATGTTCAGGTCACTTCAATAATCACTTAAAATAAAAACCTACTGCAGAGCTCACAGACATTTAAATATTATTAATAAACTCAGACTAACTTTATGGTAGTATGAAGTGGCAGGACAAGCGGCCTCACAAGGCCTCTCTAGTACAGACAGACTAAAAGGTTCTTTCCCCCCAATTCTTGATGTTGCAAGGCAACTACAAAAAGGAACTCTGCATCCATCTTGCTAGAGGAAACCTTAAAGGAACTGAAAGTTATTTTGACAGATGTAAGCCTAAGGAACGGAAACGTAGCGCTGTTAGGCATGAACTCTGAATCTGGCACCAGGATGTCCAGAATATTGTTAGAAAGTTTTATATACCAGTGGAAACCTAAAGGCACAAATGCAAGAGTGAACAGCCAAGATGGTCAGTAATACAGTGTAGCAGAAAAAGCTACCAACAGGAGGTGAGAGGGAAATTGAAAACATCTATTTAAGAAATTAATTACCAGAAACACAATCCAGCAATGGTGACTCGGAGAAAGAACTCTTCCTAAAACCATTAGAAGTTTACTTACAAAGGAAAACTTCTAAATACTGGAGTGCAGTACAATGTAAAGTTATTTTTGTAGTAATGTCCATTTACTAACCCTTATACATACTGCTTTTAGCTATCTCAAAAAACCTTTCAGTGTGACTTTATACTGTTGAAGAGAGACATGCACACAAGGATCCCAGTGCTCACTTATGCCAGAAATACTAAATAAATGGAGGAATTAATTAGCTGTGTTCTTTTAAAGACTACTGGCAAGATCCCCAGATAACTTAAAAGGCCTGGCAATTGTAACATGATGGAACACGGATGGAGCTCCTGTTGAAGCTTTATTCTGTGAAAACTATTCATACGAAAGTAAACAAAGCGTCATCTCCCAAAGGCTACTCAGAACCATGAGTATGAGACAAAAAATAAACTGCTTATCTTGTTTATTAAAGATGTCAAAGAAGATTTAATGTGAAGTATGATTCAGATGCCAAATACTAGATTGTTCTAATGTTGGACCAATAGCTAGTTAAGAAATAAATACATTTCTAAATCTCCTTTCTTCTCATAGAGCATACATGCCACAGATCAGAGACATTTCTTCAATGCAAACCTTAAGCTTAGTATCACGCTGACTTTTCACAAAACAATTATAATGTAAGTGTTCTTCACAGTAAATTCTGCCAAAACTGATTTTATGAAGTAATTATACCTAACAACATTACTTGATCATCTTTTCTTACTGCAACTTCACATACAGTGCATGCCATAAGAATTATCAAAGGTAATTGTGCAAATATAACTGCTGTATTGAACAATTGCAGTTGAACTTATGATGCACTCATAATGACTGAAGTCCCATTTATGGTCAGCTGCCACTCTGGAAACAGCCTTCACGAGTTCAAGAGAACAGCTTTTGGAAATATGCAGAACACTGCAACAATAAACAGCATGCCCTTCACCTTCCCCAAAATCGAATGAAACCTTTACAGCTGCCTTTATCTTTCAGCTACATCTAATAAGTAAATTGCTCATGCTTTTCTACAGTTTTAATATGATCACATCTGATCTGTGCTTTACTGGATTCTTAGAGAAGATGAATGGCTCTGGTCATGTGTTACATGGCTAAAAGTGCTATAAAAGTAATCGATCTAAAAGCTTATTTTAGAAATCTAGCCACAAATATTTATTAAATGCAGAAACAAGAGGGCATTTCTTTGTTGCATTAACGATACAGATTACAGACATACATAAAAAGACTGCTGTAGATACAGCAAAATAGATGCAACAAGTTGCAATGTAAGACCGGTAGAGGTTGCTAAGTGCCTGTTGAGATGGCAGCCAAGGGATTTCTGGCATTTCTTTTGATGGATTCAAGAGGTGCAGAAGGACAGCAGACACAGACAAGCAATTACCAAGATGACTGAGAAAAAACTCCAACCAACCAACAAACCGCCAACAACCCAACCCCTCTACATTCACCTATCTCAGGTTCCTTCAGTAGGATTAAGTAGTTCCCCAATTCTCCCAAACTACTCACCTACCTGCTGGAGAGCTCAAAAAAGTAAAACTGTCTTCTCCCCTTCTCACTCCATGCTTTCCTGAGCAGTACCTTCCCCCTATGAACCCTGCTTTTCAGCCAGAACTCCATTCTGACTCACCACTCCAAGCTGCTAATTCAGCTGCAGGCCAACCTTAGGTCACTTTCCATTCAGGATCTCCTTACACCGAACAGCTCGAGTTATTAAGTATGGCTGCTCTAGATATTGTTGCCATTTCTTTCAGGAACATAACGATGTCTCTGGTCTATAGTTAAGACTGGCAATCATATTATAAGCTTATGAATCTCTAGCCACAAAACATCCCTCTGAAGTGGAATCTCATTCCTCTGGCAGTAATGAACATTGCAAGTTTATTGCCAGTTTATACTTCCTTGTTACGCGTCAGTCTCCCTTAGAATTAGGTTAGGGGTTTATTTTTGTAACCCTATTGCTTGAAAAAAGAAAAAAACCCCAAAATCAGAGTAAGTGCCATATTCTCCTCCTGCAACCTGCCTCTCCAACCTCTTACATACTGATTTCCATGGCTATTAGTCCTTCCTTTTCTTCCTCACCTATGCCTGCAAGCCCTTTTCAAATGTGAGACTAGAAACTTCCACTACACATGACTAACAAACGGAGGAAAGAAAAAATAAATTAGAAAAAAAAAAAAAAAAGAGATACCACTGCATGTAAGGCCAACTTTCCTTAAAGAAACAGGTTCCTAGCTCCAGGAGGACTGCACAGTTTTAACTATAAAACTGACAACTTGCAGGGCGGGAAAAAAGAAAAACCCAAGAATAAAATCCCCAAAATTGTATGATTCTCTGAGAAGCTATGGTACAAAATACATTTAGAAATTAAACAGCAAGAAATAATGAAATAGTCTTTTCCCCCCGTCTAACCCTAATACACTTCTTTTTGGAATGCTTACATGGAGTCAAATTATCAGGCTGCCTGAACCCACATTTTTTTCTTAAAATTTAGAGTAATTGTGTAAGGGAGAAAATATAGAAACAAGCTCATTATACCATAGAGTTCTATATTCGCTCTGCAAAAGAGATTAAGAAGTGAAATGATAGAATATAAAAATTTACACGAACATCACTAATGCTTTAAATGTGTACTTTTATAGAGTGTGAGAGAACTAGATGATGGAAATAGAACTACTAAATATGCCTAGCAGAATGTAATTTGTAATTTTTCTAATACATTACCAGCCCTTCCATGGCTACTTTGAACCATTTCAACAGTTCTTGCAGTATCTCTATTTAAAACAGAATAATCTTCTCACCAAAACCACAAGATCCTCCACTCACTACCATCCATCTCCTACAGAAAAATACTACTAAATTCAGCTCCTTAAAACTAGTTTCTGTTCTCATCCTTAACCTCCTAAAAAGTAACACTTCTACTTAACTACTTGCCAGATCTCTACTCTGCACTGTTGTGAATCAAAATAAGAATACGAGAGAGGATATAAACCTGACCATCACATGACTACAAAACTGAAAAAAATCAGAATTACAAATAAGCATGACCAAGACTTCTCCCCGAAACACACTATTGGATTGGATTAGACCAAAAGACTTGTATCAATTAATGATGAGTATAATGAGAGGAAGATGGTAAACCCTGCAACAGTTCAAAGAAATAATAATGTTCACATGGAAAAAAATCTATTTTACATGAACATACCTGGAAGCAATTCATACCTTGGTATTTTTTCTTCCTCCAAATTCATTACAAATATTTATTTCCAGAAATAAGCTTTAATTTAACATGATTCATAATGTCTTTTTAACTCCTGGTGTGAATAACAATCTACTATAATGGGTCCCAGAGCAAAAGTGCACACATATAAAACATTTATAGAGATTTAGTCTGTCAGGTATTTTCTTGGAAAATATGGCACTTACACAATTACTTTTTCATGGAAAATTAGTTGGGGTTGTACTTTTTTCATGTTGCACAAAGAAAAAAAAATTAGTTTGGATATTCTTTATTGAAACTGAATTACTTTAATGCTTGCTAGTCAGCCATGTTAACGTGCACATCGAGGGATTCTATCCATGGATTTTACATAAGTTGGCTGTTTTGGGACCTTTTTCACCCCTGAGAGAATTAAAAACTAGACCACCTTCCTCTACTGTGGGCCATTCCGTGGATTCTGCCAAAGCATAGCTGACTTTTTCTTAGCTCACCAGTATGTTAGCAAACCTCATACATGAGCACCTTAAAAATAAGGTTTATCAGATCACTATAAATAATTCCTCAGGACTATAGTTTCATTAGAGAAAAATCTATCACAACAGTTATGAAGGTTGCCTCAAACTATTGTTATAGTTGACAGTTTGAAATTTGACACGTGTTCTCTGCACAGCACGTTAACAACAGAAATCTGGACCTGAAAGCTTTGAAATTTGTAAAAAGGGCTTCAATTCATTTTTACTGGAGATGAAGTAGAGGTGACGAAAGAAAAGCATCTGTAAGATAGCTGAGAAGGCATTCTGAATTCTTTCTGTACTCATTCTCAAGGGCACATCCAACTGTTTAAGAGCAATACTTGTCATGTGCTCCCCTGTCCACACAGTTCTTCCAACACCACTAGAAGCTTTGCGTCACAAGTTAGCCTTCTGGTTTAGAAGCTAACATACCACTCCCCCCCTCACGAACAAATTAATCTCACCAAACTGAAATGAAAAGATCACAAAGAGAAAAATCTAAGCATACTATTTTTCTTCATTTTTATTTCCTGATAAATACAGTGAAAGTGCAATTAACTGCTGTCAAAGAACCAATGATTTATTGGGTATTCACATCAATTTGAAAATAAGGACTCTATCCATTAAGTTACACTGGGAATATAGGTGAGGATAAAAAAACAAGATGACTGAATGCCATTTGTATCTTAAATACAGTACCTGATGACACTCAATCTTCTAAATTTGTACTGATGAAGCGTTTTCTCCACCTCAGAAGTAACCACACATTTCACATGTGTCTTGCAGAACCTGTTTCATGGCAACTGTAGGATGTCACATGGAAATTATATAGACAAAGGAAAAATGCATTAAATAACCCAGTCGGGGGGTTTTTGCTAATTATATTAATGAACTCCATAGTAACTCTAAGTTCTGCCTGTATTAAGATTCCAGTCTTAGCATCTTTCCTGTCAATTTTACTCAGGTAATCAATTCTCTCCAACTTTAAGCAGATTTATTTACTCCCTCCTTTTCGATGCATCTCCGTATTTCATAGAATCACAAATTTGTTTGGGTTAGAAGGGACCTTTACAGGTCATCTAGCCCAAGCCCCCTGCAGTGAGCAGGGACATCTTCAGCTCCATCAGGTTGCCCATAGCCCTGTCCAAACTGACCTCGAATGTTTCCAGGCATGGGGCATATACCACCTCTCTGGGCAACCCGTTCTGGTGCTTCATCCTAATTTGCTTTCACCACCCCAATGAATGAAAAATCCATTATTAATTCAGGGGAAGTTCCAGCAGCAAGTAACCTTCACATCCCCAACTGTGATTGTATCGGGTTTCTTCCACAGATTAACAGTATGAGAAAGCTGCAAAGTGTATTTCACATTATTTTCTCCTTCTGCACCCTGAAGCTTCTACTATGGCTGCAACAAAGCTTTGATAAAGCTAATCCTCTATGAACTCCCTGGAGTCTACTGTCAAATGTAGTTATTGCTATTTTGAAGAGTACACATTATTTCTAGTGCAATTGTTCTGAAATTTGGAGGAAGATAAAAAAGCGGCAGGAAAACACACAGCTGTACGACCAGCCTTTATCAAAAAATGGTTTGGAAACAATGATATAATCTCCACAGAAGCAATATTTGCTTAATTAAGCTTGTTATTTTTCTCTTCTTTTCAACTCACTTGTCTACATTTCCTTTAAAATGTTTTTGATGGATGATTGACAGAAAAAAACCTCAAAGCCTTCCTAAAAATGCTGATTTTAAACAACCAGTTTAAATCTAACTAGTTGCTGTAGTCTCTTACAGATTCTCTGGTCACAATGCACACTAACATAAGAACATAAGAAGTTCTGATGAGTCAGACAAACAGTCATCTTAGCTCAGCATTGTCTGCAACAGGACCAACAAAAAGCAACATTCAGGAAGAACACGTAAGTCTGTGCCTTTTTGTAGTACATTCCTCTCCTTCTCTTAGTATACAAAACTGTGTAATTAAGGAAATTAGAAAAATTAGAAATTAGAAACCAGATCCCTGCCTATTCTCTTTACAGACCTGCTGACAACGTATTTACCAAATTTCTTTTCTTAACCTGCTGAAATCTGCCTCCATAACACCCTGTGGCAAAGGCTTCCAGAAATTTACTAGTCTGTGCATATAAAAGTAAGAACAACAATAATAAAAATCAACCAAAAGGCTTCCTCGGACTCTTTCTAACCAGTTGTCCTGTAAGCTTCAAGTGCTACATAGTTCTAAGGTTGCAGGATTTGGTGAGTAACAGTTCCGCATTCACCACCTTCATGAATCTGTAAGCTTCACTCAGAAATCCCCCGATAACCTTCACCTCTCCAAACTGGTAAGTCTGTCCTTAAGTCCCTCCTTGAAAAGCAAGGGTCATCACCCTGATTTAAAACAAAAACAAAAACAAAAACTTCTTGCTACCTTCTGTAATACCAATATATCCTCCCTGAAATACGGGGACCATAGCACCCAGTACTCAACAGGAAGGCTCACCGGGGCTTTACACAGGAACAAAAAGATGCTGTTCCTCATGTCCTCTGTATTTTTCTGATGATGCACAATACCTCTGCAGGCTTTTCTGGCTGCTTCTGAACATTGAGCCAATAGTTTCAGGTAAGTGCCATGAATCAAGAATCTCTTTTCCAAATTGTAATGACACTTCTGAAGATAGTATCTGTAAGCATCATCAGACCTATTACACACCACAAGATTGCCTACCGGAATTTTAATCGCCTATTCCTACCCCTTGCTCCCACCTATGCTTTTCCTTCTCTGTATTTAGTTCCCTAAACATCATTAGCTGTGAAAGTACAAAATGTCTTCCAATGTTTTACTGCTTCCTAGTTTGTGGAATAGGACCTAGTTTGGTAAAAGCTGCAACAGAAAGAAGAGTCAAAGTCATGGTCAATAAAGTCCTTGGTACCTCTAAGTCCGGAAAGTGTTAAGCTTGTGATACGCAAGCCAGTTGTACGGGCTGGTTATGACCACTGTAACAAGCAGGGTAACAAACACCTGAAAGTGTTGTTTATTTCTATCCCCCTGCTTTTGTGAATTTCAATCGTTACTCTACACACACAATTCTAAAAAGAGCTGGCGCCAGAGCAGTCTGTAAAGTTCCAGTTTTTATACCTGACTTCAGTCCAAATCAGATCAAAGTCTTCTTCAACAAGTTGCCCCCTAAAAAGCTGTAGATGTTCATGCAACTTGCCAGTAACCTACTGCCAACAGCAGCAATAAAATGGACATGAATGACAAGTTCATTCAATATCTTCAGAAACCTCTACAATAGCTGACTCTTGGCCAAGGAGGATTACCCTGTAGCCTAACTACACAGAAGCCCATCTCAAAACCTCTTGGCTCCAAACACTCTCTCAATAGTACGAAACCACACTCCAATTAAACCTGGAGCTGCAGAGCTTTCCGACCTCCACCACTGAAAACCACAGTCCACCATGACTGGTTACTTCAGAACTGCCCATCTGAACTCTGGAGTCACTAGTCCCATGATAGTTTCACCGAGTCCAGGTAAGATTCGGCTTAAATTTGCTAAGCCCATATGTCATTTAAAAATCTTCAGCTAAATGAAACGGACATCTGATGAAACAAGAATCACGATTTCTACGAAGCCATAACCCTAGATATTTTGCAGTGCTTTTCGATTGTGTTTTCCGAGCTTAAAGACAAAACCAGACAGCGCAAAAACTAGATATCAAACCTTTCAGAAGAGACTGATGTACATGATTACTATCGGAAGAGCCACCAAGGGACATCATCATATAGGAGGTGGCACATAGGAAGAGCATGATGCGTTTTGCTCTTCAAAGATCACACAACCAGGAACATACCAGGCTTCCACAGTGTAAAGCTCTCTTCAAAATTATGCATAAACAATTTATTTTTAGAAGACAGAAATATGACTCAGAAATAAATGTAGATGGAAACAGTTTGAAATTGGATTCAAAAAAGCACAAAGAGAATCAAATTCACATTGAAATACTTTACTAAAGAACAACTGCTGGGTTTCATACTGAGGAGCCAACAGGTTCTGTGAAACAACGTATTTATGCCTTAACATACAACCATCGTAGAGATCACCCTTCATTACAGCATTGCTACGAATTTGCTCACAAATCAAAGTTATGCTTGCTGATACTTCACATATCTTAGCTCTTGTTCTAAACAGAACAGCAAGAAGTGTCATCTCTTCAATTCTGCACTAAAGTACTGTTACTACACCCTTTCCCAGTGGGAAGACTGTCAGAGAGGCACTTCAAGCCCAATTGGATTGACACTGAAATAACTGTCGGATTTATCCATGAAAAAAGTTTTGGGAAAAATCTTCAACTTTGTAACTGAAAGTACTGTGCTGTTTTTCCTATGTTGCCAATTCAAAGATGAAAGAATGCAAAGGGCTGAAGAACTGCTAAGTTCAACATGGTATATAATGCTTTTGCTCTCATTCATAGCGACCTACAATTGCTGGATGTAAAACTATGCCATTGTCATGTTTCCACAAGCGGAAAGTCTGCGAGTGAAATTCGTGCCCTGCTAATATGCTCCCACTGACAGCCTTACCATATTTCTTCAAAATTCATATGAGAACATAAACAAGACAAGCCCTGCTGTGCCATGTTTTAGCTGCTTGCCCAGTAGTTCCATTTCTGATACGTATTTTGGGTTACTCCATTCACAGCAGGAAGCTCTGGAAAGCCTCCGTACCCATGCAAATATCTGAACTTCAGCAGTTCAATACAGAAGTCAGCAACAACATTACAAATCTCAAAGCTTCCATTATGTAAGCCAATCTTACAGTGGCTTTGGTTATGACTAGACTGGTATTTGAAAGACTTCTTTCTGTGCTTCATTACCAACACTAAAGCAAGTACCTCTAAAAAATGCTAAGTTCCATCATCCTACAGCTGTAAGCCAGAAATGAACATGACAGCATTTTAGGGGCAACATTCCAAAATCAAAGTATCTCAATAATTGCCCATATCTATAGACAAACAACTCTGAAGGGGTAGCGGTTTTAAACTAAAAGAGCATACATTTAGATTGGACACAAGGAGGAATTTCCTTATGATGAGAGTGGTGACACTGGAACAGGTTGCCCAGAGAGGTTGTGGATGGCCCTCATTGAAGTGCACAGGTTGGACGTGACTTTGAGCAACCTGATCCTGTGAAAGACGTCCCTGCCCACAGCAAGCGGCTTGGGCTAGATGATCTTTAAAGTCCCTAAACAATTCTATGAATTTATATCCGTGATGTCCAAACCAGAGGTAACTGCAATTCTCTTAGTTGCATCAAAATCAAATGTATTAAGCAATGCCTTAAGACTCTTTTTTCCCCTACAATTAGATGATGCTGCTGAAGTCCGGCTGTATAGCAAGTTGTATGCATACAATTACATTAGAAAAACACATTCACAAAAATCATGGTAGTAAGAAAGTATGTCAATTGCTTTCTTATTCACATTATATGCTATGTTCTTTTCTCTAATCCGTGTATTGTGTTTTTCCTCAGAGGAAGGAAATGGCTTGTTTATACTATTGATCTAAGATGGTGTTCTAGCACACCTACTGTATCAACAATAAGAAGATTTTCTGGAACAAAAAGCTTACCCAAAGTATTTTTAAGAATTAAGATGAAGCTTTTTTTCTGCTTTAACTGAATACATTAATTTATGGAAGAAAATCATCAGCCATTTGCATCTCTCTTTCTTAGGCACACACAATGTACAGGCTATTTCCTGGTTTTACAAGGAAGCTTTTCTAATTATTTCCCTGATTTCAGTAAGACAGTCTCCATTTTTTACTTATTAACTTAAATTTCTATTTCCTTAGTGGTGCAACCCCAGTCTAGACAGTGACTCACTTTGGCACAAGCTGGCTACTGCAACACGACCCAGCAAAAGCGTGGTGTCCACTGTCAGGAAACACAGATACAGGAAGCAAAGATCTGAAAGTCCTACTCCAACAAAACCTGGACTCACCTTTGAGAAACTCACCCAGCCAGCACGGGGCCAAGGGGAAGGGAAAGAGGAAGAAGTAATTTCATTGATGTCCAAAACACAGGCCATGATTTACCCCTTTCTTCCATATCTCACAGCTTTTTTTTTTTTTTGTTAAATCTCAAATGTTTGTATGAATATAGAAAGAAACAAATGTGACCACATGTTCCAAGTTCAGGACTAGTTGCACCTTTGCCACTCTCTCCAGTTCTTTAAAATTCACATCAAAACTTACATGTTCTTATTTGGAAGATGTTCACCTTCAGCAAGCATGGTCTTTTATTTTCCCCGCCCCGTTCCCTTTATGTCTCTTGAATCTGACTGGAGCAGGTAAGTAAGTAACTTCAGCTGTGGTTTAGATAAGCAGATGAAACAAATTCAGAAGGTGTTAATACAGCCCCATATAAGTTACCGATAAGAGTGGTTGTCTTAAAGGATGCCAGTTCAGTCCTCTTACTGAGGATGAAATAAGGGTAACTGCAAGAGCATAAGGAAATATAAAGGATATAAGCCTAACTCTTGCCACAAGCAGAAGCTGGAGAAATAAAAATGCTAGGTCTGGAAAATGGATTTGGAGGGAACTACCACCTCTGCTCTAAGACTTAGAAGCATCTTGTTTTCTTTGTAATGCTCCCAGAATAGAGTCAACCAAAGATCTCTCCATCCTTTATTTATTCTATTGCTCTAAGGGTTGTTCCTACTGTAGCAAGGGCAACACTAATGCTAATGCTTCTGAATGCAGTTGTCATGGCACAGTGCTGGAATCTCCTCAAGCCACACAACTGGGAGGGAAATTTATTTTATTAAGTTTCTAACCCAGCCAATGAGATGCAATACATTTCACATGGCAAGCAAGAGAGGTCTCTCTAGCTTGAGGAATCCTCATTACTAAATTCTAAAACTGAGCTTCTGACAATAGGTATATTAGAATAACAACAACTAAAAAAAGTCTTTAAAATTCCCATTTCCTGCTACAATAAGGCTACTATGAAAAATAAAATTGCTATGAAGATTATTCCTGCTGGTTTTTGCCCTTGCAGCCATGTTACGTACTGTTTATTATATTCTACAGGCAAAAGACAGACCAACACAGTAACTGAATAAAAGGCCTCAAAAAAACATGAATGTACCAAAGCCAAATTAAATCTAGTTGTGATACTTTGTATTACTTTTAAATTTAAGGGTGATTCAGTCATATCATGACAGCCAAACTCCATAAATAGTACCTATTTTAAATACACCTCGATTTTAATTAATTATTCTTAATTTGTATCTTAAATTGGTGTGTAATGTTCAACGGTTGATACACCTACTGCAGAGCAGTCTATATTAATGTTTAACTCAACAAAGACTTTAAATACACATTCACATAACATTACTTCAGCAAAAAAAATTAAGCACTGGGAAGTTAAGAAGAATAAAAAAATTAGTAACATCACAATTAAGACATGTGATGTGTATTTGCATGCAAATCACTCAAGTCCTGCCTAACATCATGCAATAACTCTGTAGTAACGCCAGGAGTAGAACTGCATGCTCCTGATTTTAACATACTGGAACGCAACCAAAGAGACAATTTCTCTCTTCTCATCATACTACAGCTCATTCATCATCTTCCTTTTGTGTTTCACTAGACAAAACACTACACTTCTGAACTATGATATCTTCCAAATAGTCTTATCAATGCAGTCTCTTGCTGATCTCATTTTAAAACACAGCAGCAACTCTAACCTGTGAAACAAGAATTTTTCAAGGTCATAGGGTCAAAATCTCTGATTCTCCATATGCTAAGCAGGCAGTTAAAGAAGAATACTAACATTCTGCAAAAATTTATAGCAAGGGCTCTCACATCTGTGGCAGTCGTATAGCCAGGAACTGTCAGCACTGCTATACAACATGCACCCCCACCCCCCCCATTCAGCTTGCAGAAGCCACATTCATGTAGCGTTTCACTATGATTCACAGACTACTTTGAGACTGCCTGGTTTATACAAACCACCACTCAAAAATGTGCTGGAAGTGAAAATTCCTGAGCAGTACTACTGGCTTTAGAGGGGTTATCTGCTTAAAGAAAAGCAAAAAGATACCAGGGACAGCTTGAACAATAGTATTTTGAGCAAGTCTGTAAGCTATTACAAGTTACAACCTGTATGATTTAAGAGCAAAATAAGTTCATCACGTATCACCTCCAATGTTCTTTCCTATACAGTATAAACACTGTTACCTGTATGTAAAAATGTACTTTATGTGCCACACACAAGTGTAGTTGCAAGCAACAGTGGTGGAATTTGTGATCCTATTTACAGGAAAGCCATTGCTCCAAGCATTAAAATGGATCATCACCAACCCACGCCTGTGTGTTTGGACTGTCAGTGCACTGCACTGGAAGAGGGAGGAACAAGCTTTCTCCTAGTTGTCACGTACAGTCACGACACCACACAACTTCCTCCTCGTAGTCATGTACAGTCCTCAACACACAAGTTTTTGCTTTTCAAGCCACTGAATTAGCATCCACAGTCTAAGCCTTCATTACCACAAACCATATGCTTCCACTCACATTTCAATGAAGACGTAAATGAAGTTTAAGTTCTTGACTTGTATTCGCAACTCAGTATCATTCATTAAGCAGCCATTTAAGATTACACTATCACTCCTTGTATCTCAAAGTTTTCTTATGAAACACTAATATCAAAATCGTTCATGTGTAGTTTAAGTAGATTTATACCAGGCATGGTATGATGGTTACGATAAGAAGCATTCAGGACAGTCTGCAGTCCAAGTTCTCTCACAGGCAAGAAGATCCTGCTTTTCTCTCCCATTAGTACCCGGGCTGGCACTTTGCCTTTCTCCCTTCAGCAAGCACTTGTATGAAAAAAATCAGATCGCTTATTCAGAACACATCTTAGCCTACTTGGTAATACCATTTTTTGGTATTTTTTTAACCTAAACCCCTTTCCCAGCCTTGTTCATTACTTTGCCAATCAAATGATTGTGCCAACTGGAGCAACAGAGGCTGGTAGAAGCTGTGCCAGCTGAAATCATTCTGAGAAACCATGATCTGAAGATGAAAAACTATTTCACAGAATGCTAATGCTTGCCTTCTTCCCTGATGTTCTTCCCTAGAGGAAAAAAATATTATTTAGTGCCAAAGAAATAAGCTTTTGGAATGTTTTTCAGAAAATGTCTAGCAAGACAGGTACTTTATCCTCATTTACAATCCAAATGGAAGGAACACAAACTTAACACTTAAAAGAGCTTTCAGCTAATGTTTTCAACCTTACCTGTAGTATAAGTCATGTGTGGAAGACTAGCTAATTGTTTTTAAAATATACCATCTATAGAGAAGCTAGAATAGTTCTATTTCATATATACCAGACTTGAAAATATTCAAACAGTTGCTAAGCAGCAGCAGTCTATGGGCATCACATCAGATTTTAATGTTTCACTGATCATACACTAAAGTTCTGTAAAATCATTTCTCAAAATATTTTCTCAAAGTAACTATTTAGCCAGATTTCAACAAAAGTATAGTTTGAAAACTTAATGACCAAACACTACAACTACTAAGCAAATACAGATGCTGTTAGTGTCGCAAGTAACACGTATCTGTATTTCAGTAGTCTAAAGCAAAAGAATAGAGAACCAAATAAAAGCAAGCTTTTAGATTTTGGCAGTGAGCTTTTCCCCTATGGACAGAACAGGCTGTCCCCACAAAACTAGTATTTACTAAACGTGGCTCAGTGATCAAATTACACTTTCTCTGGCATTCACCACGTAGTGAATGCATGTGTCACAAAAAGCCACAAGGAATCCAAAAAGTTTAAGAGTAACTCCAAGTATTCCCTTTACTTTCCATATATTCCTTTCAGAAAGTGCTCTCCGTTCCCTGCTCTGTATGCAAAAAGTGACTTATTTTATATATTCATATTTCATGAACAAATTATTTCAATCAGATCAATTAAAAATAATCTAAAAATAATCAGGTAACTTAAATCATCAGTCCATGATGGTAATGATACTGATCACAATGTGTCAAAAGCAGGACCTTTCTTATAATTCAGACTGCCAAACTAAGCGAATGATTTACACCAAAAACATTATGCATGGAAAAAGAAAAAAAAAAAAATAGTTGCTAAAAAGAGAATTGTGCTCATTCAGATTAAGGACTCCACAGGTAACATTCATTACGCTCTTCCTGAAGATTCCTAACTTTCCTGTTCTTTGTTAATTAAGTAACATTTATTTGAACATACTATTGCAAAATAGTCATCTCAAGTTCTACCAAAACAAACTACTCAAAGCCTTTCATTAATTCCCCCTTTCCTCTCCAAAAGAAAACACTACTTCAAAACATTTTAGCTAAAATCTATTGCTTCGATACAAAAGCAAGCTGGCTAGTCAGCCGCCTAAGAGTTTTCTAATTTTCAACTCTTCAGAGTAATTTCAGAATTAACAATCTAGCCTACTTTGCTTTTGGAAGAGTAGAAAAAAATCCTCTGAATATGTATGCCCAAAATCTTTATGAACCTTTCCAAACCAAAGGCCACTCCTTGTTGCAAATGCAAACAACAAAGCTCCAGCATTAACATTATTAAATCTGTCAGCTGCCTCCTACAGCAGAAGTCCAGAGTGCAAGCTACCTTAGCCATGACAGGACAGAACTATCTTGAGTTGGTTTTAGTTTTTTTAGCTTCAGTTTCCATTGCTTACGAGGAACACTCAACAAGTCCACTACTACTATTCTTGGTCACTGTGAGGATAAGATTAAGTGAATCTTCCCCTATAAGAACACTTGAGATCCCCTACGAGATGGGAGATCTGCACTGCAAGCTAGTTGTCTGGCAGTAACAGTCAACCTTGCATGCTCCTTTTGCAAATGAACTGCTTAGAGATTCAGAGTGAAACTACATGAGAAAGTAGAGAAGACTGAAAGCTTCAGTAAGAGAACATATCCTTCCTTCTCCCTCCATTCTGCAATATTTCTTGCTCTGGCCATGATGTTTATTTGCCTCTTCTCTGGGTCAAATTCAAGTGATTAATCTATTAGAAGACAATACCTTTATTTTTGCTGTATTATTCTTTATGTTTCAGCAGCAATGAGCTGCTGCACAAGCTCAAACCATCTTGGGTACATTCACCCGTATCACATCCAGCAGATACTAGGGCACACTGGAAGATTCTACCGTTCAAAGAGTCTGGAATTGCATTATTCCGAAATCAAAGATTTCACTGCTAAACCGAGAGGAACAATGAAAAAGGCTGACATAAATTACACTCGCCTTTCAAGAACTGTAATTAAGAATATGAATTACAGATCCTGTAAGCACGGCTAGACCAAAAGCAGAATTTGAGCAGCAAGTTATGAGCCATGTATTATATTATTTTAGCAGCCAGCATTGGCTCAGTGGTATGACTGCATCAGTCGTATATTCCAGCCCTATTATCTCCTGTGGGATTGCACGTTAAACCAATTCTATAGCTATAATAGGTGCATAAGAGCAGTGACTGCCTAAAAAAACCCCAAACACACTTCTAAGAAGCATATAAAAACATATTCTAGGAAGCACTAGTCTTGATTTACGTAGCCTCAGACAGGAATTATATAATCTAAGACTGCTCAAACCACCTCCAACAGCATTCCCTGATAAAACGACACTGATCTGGAATGTTTTCTAAACTTGGACCTACAACTCTGGAATACCCTGCAACAAAATCCAGCTCCATTTTCATAGAATCACTGAGAAATTTAGGTTGGAACGGACTTCTGGAGGTCAAAAGCTCCAAAAACCTATTCAAAGCAGGACTAACTTCAGGTTTAAACCAGGTGGTGCAGGGCCTCAGCCAGCCAAATTCTGAAAGTCCCCAAGGACAGATATTCCACTAGGTTTCTGTAAAACCTCCTCCAGTGTTTTATAACCCCCCCTGAGAAGAACTTTTTCCTTATGTGTAATTGGGATTTCCCTTGTTGCAATCAACGATTTATCTCTTGTCATTTTGCTCACCACCTGAGAAGAACATGCCTCCCCCATCTTGCCTGTGATTCCTATTAAAACAGCTTAAGACTATACATAAATCCACCTTTAGCCCTGTCTTCCTCACATTAAAGATGTTGCGTTTCCTCTGCCTCTCCACATATATCGCTAAGCATCTTAGTTGCCCTCAGCTGAACATGTTCCAGTTTGTCAGCATTTCTTGCAATGAAAAGCTCAAGACAGTCTGTCACATGCATCCTCACAAGTGCTGAATAGAAGGAATAATCACATCCTACAACATGCTGGCTATGCTCGCTCTTATGTTCAATCCGAAAAGCCCTTTTGCCTGTGCTTTGAAAAGTCTGACACATTGGCAAGTACTCTGAAGGCCATTTACATTCACAGCTGCTGTTTGCAGTGTTTTTTTTAAAGCAAGGTTATTAACTTCAAGCTTTTGCATTAGCAAGCGTATTCTGAACGAAGTAAAAATAGGTATCTAAAGAAATATAATAATTAGTATAGAAGTACTTTTTCTCTACTTTTACATGTGTAATACTTTCAACATTTGAACAGACTTCTGATTATTTGTGAATACACACACAAACTGCAGAACCTGGAGAAAAGCATTCAGTCTGACAGCTGCCTACTTAAAAACTGAAGTTGGGAAAAACATGCAGAGAAAACTGAAAGTTACAGGGCTGAATACGCTACAAGGAAGAGCTAGAGGAAAAATTATAAGCTTCAACGCGTTTTGTGACGCTGAGCCCAAATTAAATACAAACCTCTGTGCCAAGTATTTATATGCTACTGTTGGGCTCTATGCAGATCCTTAATCAGTAGCTTATGTGAGCCCCAACTCTTTTTTTCCAGAGATCTTTAGATCCCTCTCCACCGACTAGATGCTTACGTGTTTCAGTGGAATTTAGTTTCATTTGAGTAAGATTTAATTCTTCCTAGCCCAGACAAATGTCCTCTCTAGACATTACAGAGAACCTATTTAAATATTTGAAATTCAAATTTTAAAATGCCAAACTTCTTAATGCCAAAAAGTAAAGCCACTGCTAACAATACTTTCATAGTAGGAAAGTTTTAGATGCCAGTACAGACAGCGGAAAACCTTTTTCAATATCAGATACATAAGTACAGAAAAAACCGTCAAGCCCCACATCTTCCCACGTCAAGTAGATCTTGCTCTGCCTTTGCGGATAAATGCAGGATGGGCATCTATTGACCGAGAGAACAGTAAACCTCGTAAGTGAAGGAGCATATCTATATATCAAAAAGGGCTGATATGAGTTGTTACTGGCACCAGTCATTATGAAACCGAAAAAAAACCAAAAACAACTCCACACAACAAATCCAAACCAAATGGTTTCAGACAGACTTTTAAACTTCATTTTCCCTTCACTGCCTTGAAAAGAAGCTTCTTTCCAATAAGGAATGGAAACTGCTACATTTTCCATGAAGTTACCACCATGTTGCAAATGAATGGTTAGTTACTTTAAGTGAGGTGGTATAGTTAATTCTTTATGCAGAAAAAAAATGATTAAAAATATTCTGAAATGCCGTGGCTTCCTCTTATCCTACAGATCTTCCAGAAAGCCTACTGATTAGTCTCCAGACAGACATGCAATAACTTTTGGTCATTACATGAGAAGTTCTTGGAAGAAAAGCAAAGAGAACAGCCTATGAAATAATATTGAAAGACTACACCTCCTCTGAGCTTAAATGTCTTCCCACCTTACCCTTAAAGCTATGCTCAAGCTGTAAAGAAGTTGGTAGTCTGCCACTGGAAATGTCACATCCTCATTCTGACACTGTCACGTGTTCTACATGTTTTAAAGAAGGAGCAGTTCTAGTGATCGGTCCACTGAAGGAATCAAACAGCATAAAATTTCAGGCATCCCTGGAACCTGGCCCAGTCCGCAGATGAGGCCTCTCACCCCCTATTATTATATAATAGTATTAATGACACTGACCAAGACATCTTAACCATTTCGTTGGGAGCCACAAGTGATAGACACAGCAGCTGGGTTGACTAGTCTCTAACTAAATCACATCTGGACAACTTTTCAGGACATAGCAGTGTGAATTTTGACCATACTGTGCCCTTTTACATCAAAAGCTACGTAGTTTAACACACGTGACTTATTTTAGTCCCTGTAAGAGAGGCTTAGTGACACTGGCTACAGACAGCAGCCAAGAAAGCAAGTAAAACACAGTCTTCCACAGAATCCACCAAATTTGTCATAACGCAACACAGGTTATCAGAAATAATTTAACTAATAAACCCACAGTCATTCCATTTCACAATGTTAAAACACATTCTGAAATACGCTTGCTTCATTGTTTCAGCTACAGTAAACTCAACCCCTTTTTACCATCAATGAGTCAGGATTGATTGCTCCAGCCAAATCAAAACTAAATGCCAATACCACCAATCTGAAAGGCAAGCTACAGGCCCATTATCTTTCAGGAACAAAACAAACCAACATACTCTAGAACAACAAAATCTAACACAAACACTGCCATTTCAGTTATATGAATTTAGAATGAAGAATAATGAAATGCTCCTAGGCTTGGGTTAACAGTAAAATTTCTAATAGTAGATTAAAATATATTCTATCGACTATAATTTTTTCATAGTAAAATCTAATCTAACAATAAATTATTTGAACTGTACAACAATAAATATAACTTGCCTTTTTTTAAAGGTATTCCTTGTATCAGCTTCTATCATAAAAAAGAGAAAAGACAGTTCTTCTCATAACTTCAAATTCTATAAAGAAAACTCCCTTGCAAACAACATTGGAAGTTAGATATATATTTCTTGTAGATTCAAAAGCAAGTGAAACTACTGTTATGGTATATGTTATATACCTTTTTCCAACTTTAGAAGAAATTCTGGATAAGTTTTATTTATAGCTTCTGAACTATTGCATATTTTTCTCAAATATCAGTGATTTTAGAAATTTCACTCTTGCACAGATCAGTAAGTTTACCCACGTATTTTAATATCTCTTCAGTGTTTAGGAAAGCTACAAAGAGTCAGCAAAAAACTGTCTACAAAGCACAGATTTGTGTTTCCTTTCCAAGCCACAAAATGTAGAAGTTTAGGAGCTGCTTTCTTTCCCCCCTCCATTTTAATGAAACCTTAAACTTCGCATAATTAGAAAAAGCTCTTTCTAGCTGTTGCCATAGGGATAGCGAACTCTTAAAGGAATATGCAAAGCACAAATTTCTACTGTAACACTACCTCACATTTCTCATTTCTGTATTTGTAATTGATAGGCATTAACATTACACGATAATCAACATTTGATAAAAGCATTTAGATTACTAGTTTGTTTCTTACCTGAAGATTTCCCATTGTCCCTGTATTACAAAGCCCATTCCAGACTGATCTCTGGAAGCCGAATTAGGCAGAAGGCATTCCAAACACTAATTACCAAATGAAATCAATGAGACTGATTTATAGCCACATGTGACCTTAGATATTGATCAGCTTAAAGAGAGTAGAAAATATGAAATGCTGCAGCATCTTTCAAAAATCGTATAAACTATTAGTCAAATATGACTGAAGGAAGCCCACCCCAGCTGAATGGTACATGAATACAAAGAAACACAACAATTTTATTCTTCACTGTATATCATACATAGCAATAAGCAAATTACAAATTTTAAAAGCAAAACAAAAAAGTTCAAATTCTTTAACCATTCCAAGCAAGGGAGAATACTTGCATGAGACTGATAACTGAAATAAACTGACACCTAAAAAAATAGAAGGACCAGATCAGAAAAGAAATTAAAGAATCTAATTGCCTGGGTGCAGAAAATATGATAAGTAATAGGAGAACGCAAGTTTCTGAACAAAGAATCAAAATATTTCCATGCTTTCTTTCTTAAGTGGACCCATAGCTACGTAACCACCTTTCTAAGTGTGCAGTGACAAAAAAAAGGAATTCTTAAGAAATCCCATCTCCTTAAATTTTAAACCTCTTCTTCAGAGCTTTTAGCTTCTTATTGCATCTACTCATGAATTGTGAATTTTATTTCTTGTTAAGATTTCCTGTTGCCCTCACCTTCAAAAATAATGACTGCTATTAATCTTCCATCATCTGCAGGAATACTGATGTGGTTAAAGACTGAAGGAACTATCTCAACACTGCATGACAAACAAACAAAGGATGCCTTGATTTTATAGCCCTTCGATTTTCCAGTGATCCATAGTAGTAGAAATTAGTTTTTGTATGTAAAGAGTGATAATTTTTACACAGAATTGACATACATTATATATATTATATATTTTGACAACAAAGAAGTATCAGAGCAAAAAACACACAATTATCCTTTTCTCCATTCCACAATCAAAATAAACTGTACCGATGAAAGCTGCATCTGTGTGAGGAATATTTTGCCAGCACAGTATAACCGCACCAGCAAAACACCTAGAATACACAGATTAAGCCATAGGCTATAGTTTCACAACACTTTTTCCACTGCAGTACCAGCTTAGGCAATCCTCATCGCTCAGCTGTGCTGGCACAACTGTTTGTGCAGCTGAGCATTGAGGCCAGTCAGGGAATCGATCCAGGTTAAAAATAATATTTTTCTGATGGTAAATTCCACAATCTGCTTTGCTGCATAGCCACCTGGAACATTAACTAGTTATAGTAGTGTAACTGAGGGGCAAGGCAGGAATAAGAATCTAAGGTCAGAGCAGCTCATGCCAGTCCTGACATGGAAAGAAATGCTCATGAAACTACACCTTTTGTCTTTAAATGTTTTGGCATTCCCTGATTAAATGCATAATCCAAGTAGTGCAGAAGAAGAGAGAAGAATACTGCCTCACAAACGTGTAAAAAAAAGCGTGCAGAAGTCTTCCACTCACCTTAGGGAAACACTACGCAAGGGCTAAAAGAAATTATCTTAGAAACTATCATATTTTAAAATACAAGTTGCAAACTGCCCCGCTTGCCGCCCCCCCCTTCCCTGTTTGTGTGGAACATATATTCTACCATTTACTGTTTCTTTCACTGGTTCACACACAAAACCTGGTATTGAACCTCTGCCCTTTAGGCAAATGGACAAGATTCTGCTCCACTGGTTCTTTAAACACATCCTGGGCAATGGAAAGGGAGTGGAAAATAAACTGTAAGCTAGGACAGCAATATCAGTTTACAGCACCTTTGTAAGCACATTTTCTGTGTTATGATAAATAACAAGACTAAAAAAATATAACTCATATGACAACACAATAAGGGCTACACCCTATCTCCTTGATAAGATTTTAACTTCCAGCAGCAATAGGACAAGCCTTTTTCTGTTAGTGATCTGCCTTACTCATCAAGTTTTTCAGTCCAAAGGAACTACTGGATAAACATGTCTACCAGGCCACAAAAAGGTATGAACCTTGCTGGTTGCGTTATACTGATTTAAATACATCCTACTCTTGGGGACAAGAGCTGTTGGCATACAAACTGCTCAAGTTTATCACTATGCAATTAAGGCTTCCAGACAGAAGCTGGTTTATATCATATTAGCATGGCATGCAAGACACAGGGAACACACACCTGTGTCTCAACCATGTTCAAAAGCAGCAGCCCTGGCACATAATCTTCCTCCTCCTTCCTATTACTGCACAATTTTTGAAAGGATTGCAGTTAATACTCAAAAGCAAGTATATGTTTTTAATTTTACTTAAAAGAAAAAAAATAATTTGGGGAACAGTCTATTATTTAAGTTCGTATCTTATTCACACATACATGCTTCACACTTAGGCAAGTTTCTGCACACATCTCAGAAAATCTAATAAATGTATCTTTTCAAATGTTTAAACTGAAAACATATCACACAGCTAAGTCCGACTTTCATAGCTTCTTTCTATGAATATGCTTCAAAGCATTCATGAAACATTTTAATGCTATCATGTTAAACTTCAGATGTTTATAATCAGATTTAATTCAACGTAGAGCTTAGAAATTCAAAGGAGGAAAATTAACGACTGAGTCTTATAAAAATTATTCTTAATCAATACTAATGCCAAGAATACTCTCTACTCTTTCCAGCCATCACTGGGCAGGGGGCACTTCTCAGATGCATCACTAGCAACATATCTTGTTTAGTATTTTGATCTTTTACTAAACTTCCAACAGATATTACAATATAACAAACCACTAACAGTAACACATGAAAATCTGTTGACTTGGGACTTTTTTTTAAAAAAAAAAAACAAACCACCACAAAAACAAACCCGCAGTAGTCTATATTGTAAAGGAAACACCGCACTGCACTCGAGACAGCAGGCTGGTTTCTCATCTGGTCTGAACACACCTCTTCAGGAGTCACGTTTCACTGCACTACTCTGTTATGGTGTGAATGCCGATCAACTCACAGTTAAACTAAACTGCAGTCTGTAGGAGCCCATGAACATCCTACTTGTGCAAGACCAGGTAAGAGTTGTGAATTTTGAGGTGCCCAAATACATCACCCAACACAAGTATTACCCGTTTATGCACAAAAAGTAAGATGTATTATTTAAAAATGCATGTTTCCTCTTACACAAGTCTTACCATATCATCACAGTCAGACAGATACACTGGAATTAATCTACCTTCTCAGAAAATCCTGCAACAGGTCGTTGAGCAAACAGCAGCAGCTTGCTGCCACTCGGAGGGGTTCCTTTCTAAATACTACTGCAGAGCTCTTACAGTAGGTGTGCTCAAGTGTTCTGCATCACAACAGCTTTTGCAGACAAAGTTCCAAGATAAATCCCTTAACAGGACATTGTTTATTAAAAGCTAGCAAGTTATCCACGTGAACTTTCTTCAACTGCTTACCGTGTTCCTGTGCTCATTTTCACGTCCCCGAGGGTGCCCACCCAGCCCCATGGGCTCACCAGCCGGCTGCTGCCAGCTCCCACCAGCGGAGGTCTCACCCCGGAGCTGGCCTCTGGCTCCCCTGCTCGCCAGACACTGCGAAGAGGCAATTCCATTCACCACTGCAGCAGAAAGCTACTTTTTGGTGGGTGAGGGACAGCCTGAATTAGTCTCTAGCAAATTGAGCTGGCTAGAAGAGGGACCCAAGAAGTGCCAATACAAGTCCACGTGTAGGGGAAGAGTAGAGACTGAGGACGTATCTCCCTTGTTAACGGGGGGACTGTTAGATTGGCACTCTATTATTTCCAGCTACAGGAACAAGCAGAACTGCTGCTGAACTCTAGAGTTAACAACCAAATAGCATGTTGCTAGTTATAAAGTGACCATTGCTACTGCTGTCATCAACAAATATCTAACCATACCAATGTTGCTTACAGAAACCATAAAAAATTGGATTCTCAAGCCTACTACTTTCACATACACATTTAAAAACACTTCAGCCTTTAACAACAAACACTTAGCTGACTTCAGGTACCTTCTATAACTCTTGGTTTTGCATTATTTCATGACTAAAATATAGTCTGAACTATTGAATTAATATGATGTAAAGATCATACATATTTGATTCCAAGCTTTCAATGAATCTCCAAAGACTTAAGACAAACTAATCCTTTGCTAGCAATTGGGCTAGTACCCATCAGTCTGGTACAGAAAGTAACCTCCAAACACCAACTCACCTTTCCACCAACCCCCTTAAAATTTGAACTAACTCCCCTGAATTTGCAAGTGAGCTAAGGCAAAGAGACTAAAATCACATCAGCCCAAGTGTTGCATATTCCATGAACACATCCATAGAACTGTTCTACCCCAACATGAAAAAAAACCAACGCACCCCCTGTTGTCCTCATCATGAAGCAGGAACAAAGAAGATCAAGTAACTGAGCTGTACCAGTATCTGGCAATTCACAAAAATAACAATTGCAAGCTTGGCACCAGACGTGCCAAAGTGACACTTTTGCTCAGATCCATATTTTACCACTCATTTGTGTGAAAACCCTTCAGAATACCAAGTTTTCGATTGGGCAGTTTTACAATTGTGATTTTACAAAAAGTGTAATTTTACATCAATCATAGTCAGCAGCAGCACAAAGCTGACTAGAAATGTTTGCAATTTCAGTTTTAAAAGTAAGAAACGTTCATCAAAAAAGAGATTGCCACGGTCACATAAAAATGAGCTTTGCTTTTCTGAAAAGCCTCAGGCAAGAAAGAAAGAAGACAAGAATTCTTATCAGTGTCATTTTCTTTCACTTTGTTTCATTCAAAACAAGCAGCAGTTATACCCTTTAATGGAGCAGATTAAGCATTAGATACTAAATGTTGGAGAATTCTAAGGTATATGGGAAGACGCTTGGCTCCACAGTCTCTGCCTGACAGCATGGAAGGCAAAGAGAGTAAAACCAGTGTAGAAGTCTAGGACTCTGAGCAATTATAAACTCAGCACAGACTTTCAGTTTCACATGCAATGGTATACGCTTTTCTACACATTCTGAAAATTTTATACAACTGAAGGACTTGGAAGGGAAGGAACTTGTCTTACTCTTGCACCCCTGCCCTCATTTCTCTCCTGTTTTCCCCTTTCATTTCCACATCACCCAGAGCCCAACCATTCCAAAGATTTAAAAAAGGAAAAAAATAGAAGCACTCAAAATTCATTTAGGAAATCCTGGATTCTTGTGGGTTTGGGGTTGGTTTTTGGTTGGTTTTTAAAAAGAGTCTCCCCCAAAGTTTTTAACCTTGAATTTGTATACACGCAGGCTATGTTCTGTAGCCTTGAAGGACAGAAGCTTCTGTTTAAAGAACATTCAAATTCTGAGTTCTGGAGCTGGAGCCCAAAGAACACTAAGTATCATGCAGCTCATTGCAAAACCACTAGAGTTGGCATGGCGTTTCTTTCACTACTTGTTCCTGTCATTTCTTCATACACATCATAATAATAAACAAAAAGTATATTCAGAAATCACAGGACAAATATATCCAGAAACCAACACTTCAATTGCCTTACACCTCTCTTTCTCCACCCTAGACCTCTCTTTCTCCACATTAAAAAGCAACCAAACCAAGAAATTTCACTTTCCAACCATAACAGAAATTCCACTTGCTACAATGAACACGACAAAACCAGCTACAGATGTAGTCTGAAACAGATGTGTCACTATAGGCTGAAGCAAAAGGTTAAAAACAGGTATAGGAAGAGCACAGTACAGATTCCCTTGTGGGACACTCGGGAAAACGAACAGAGGAGAAAGGTCCTGAGGAACAACCATTAATGAGAAAAAAAACTCATATAGCAGACACTCAGTTTAAACTGCAGACTTTTGGAGGTGGACAGGCAAGTTAATAATGACTACTAGAACCAGTCTTTGACTACCCTCTATAGTATTGCTTTAACTTATGTGTTATTGATATAAATCCTATCAAATACTGTTTGCAACTACAAGGTCTCCAATATAGAAGTCCATGTGCCTACAGCGACTTGCTGATCCAGTTCTTGGAAACTGCATCTGTTCTTCAAAGATAATTTTACTGGCTCCTCTGCTAAAACTCTTCTCTACTTCAAAACATAAGACACCAGCATGATTTTAAGACTCGAAGCTCAGCCTATCCTCCTCTAATTCCAGGCTTCAACATTCTAAACTTCATTCTCTCAGTCCAAGAAAGACGTGACTGAGCACCAAAAAGAAAATTGCCTCGGCAGCTACCTGCAGAAAGTTGGATGATGGACTTAACATGCAGGGACAATAAAAACAGAAAAAGTCCCTTTTTTTTGTCAAGGAAAGAAAAAAAAAAATGTAATCAACACGATTATAACTGAGAAGAGTAAAAGTCTCAGAACATATTACCAGAGAAGACCTCCCCACACACACAGTTGTACAGTCTTATGTCCCTGACTTGCTATTTGCTCAAATACTCAAAAAAGCAAATGTCTGGTCTCCATGCATGACATTAAAGGTAAAAATAAACAACACACATGGAATAGTGAAATAATGTTACCAAGACATTTAAGTAATTATATTGTAAATACCTGAAAGCCATAATCACAGTCCCTTAAAAGAGCAAAGATACTTAGAACATCACTATCCCTAACTGCTTAAGGAAGAAGGAAGAAATTAGAAGAACCTCTCCCTTACGAACATCTGTAATCACCAAGCTTCTATAAAAGAAAAAAATACTGGTGACAAAACCTACAGATTCCTTTCCCTCATTTAAAGTGAAGAAAGAACCTTGACTCAGAACTGTCGTAAGATTTGAATGTAACCAAAGAGATTAAATTAATCATTTAAGCCTAATCAAAAACTAGTTTGTTTAGAATATCCAGGCACAAAACTGGGCTCTCCAGCTTTTCAAAGAAAGGAGTCTCCATCTTCCCCCCTACACCTTTCACATACAAAACATTTCTTTCTGCTCAAGAAAAGCTTCGACGAAAATGATTTGTTACAGACAATACCACTTCAAACACACTCATACTTCTTCAATCCAGAAAATAAACACTGTCAGTATATTAAAATGTTTCACACATCAATTAAAGTATACCACACAAAATTATCACACATCACAGTCTAAATCTTTATCAAACTGAGAAGCAGAAGTCAGAGAAAATTCTTTCTTTTTGCAATGTAAAGGGTTTTTTGAGGTAGAAAATTACTGGCTAAAGCAATCAGCCATAAGTTTATCTTATTTCGACGAAGTAAATGCAGATTTGTTCTAATGGAAGATAACATTTTTGGTTATATTCATGATTTTGGGAAAATATCCATGTGAGAGTTTATTCAAAGAGGTCATCTTTTGAGAAAAGAAGACTTCAAGACATAGTGTAATAACCAAACATACGGTTAAAAGATATGTCTGAAGATCAAACAGAACACATCTTCAGTTTTGTGCACTGCTGTACTTCATTTTACCCATTCTTTCCGGAGAAAATGACTAGAATTACTAAAGAAAAAAAGACTGAACTTTCCTTGCTAGGCTTATAATCAAAATTAAACTCTCCCTTTTTCATTTCGCCACACTTAAAAGTTTTTCCAATTACAACTGGAACTGGCATAGTCAGGTAAGCCTCAAGGCACTATCAAACCCAGCCCCCTCACTCTCCTCAGGCATGATCAGTGATACCTTGCCATGCAGCCTCCAAAACAGCGAAGCCTCTTATGGGTAACTGCCATTTCACAGGAATTGGATCAGCTGAGAGCAAAGAAGAAAATCCACCCACCCCTGAAAGTGCACTGGTCATTTTCAAAACACTTCCACCTATTGTAATAAATATGACAGTATGACCTATCGCTACCTATTAGTAAAAAGAAAATGTGTGATCTCTATCAGGCACTTAAGTATTGAGAAGAAAGTCCCATGTCCTATTCCCCACAGAAATAGATGCAAGCAGAATGAAGAGTCTGAAGCAACTGGACCAGCAGGCATGTAGTCGGATAACCAAGCTAAGTACCACGAGCTCCAACTTCTCTCCTGTTCCCTAATCAAACCACACAACTACCGGGCAACTTCTACTGCCTTCTCATTTGCCCTCGGTGACTCACCTTGAGAACCATCTCAGTTTATTTCATGAGCTTTGAGATTTAATTTCCCAGCGACCCTCATGATCTTCTCTTCTGGCCAAGGAGCACAAAGGATTGTGTCGCACACACACTTTTACTTCTGGCCTGGTTGAATATTTTCTTCTCCACTCCTCCCCTCTTTATAAAACTCGAACAATTTCTTTAATTAATATGAGAAGTGTCATTGGTAAATCCCTACTGAAAGCCAGACTCTGGAAAAAAACAAATTGATTTTTCATCTTAGTTAGGAACTTGTCTACTAATGTATCATTTACTGAGAATGTTTCAATGACAGTAAAGCTGGGTATTTTAGCCACTCCTTAAAACGCAGTTCCAAAACAATTCAATACTGCCACTGTCATTCCTCCTGCTCCTAGGCATGCATTCCCCCCTCTCCCTCCTGTAAGCCAATGCTGGCACTCATCTGACCCTGCAGCAAGTCAGTTCATGGAGCAAAACCAGGAGGAGAGAAAAAAACCAAAAAACCACAGTAGTGTTAATTTTCTGCTAGTTTAGCTTTGAATCAGATGAATGCCAGTGTGAACACAGGGAAAGGAGCAGAGCCAACTTACACTGATTTACAAATCACACCCTTAATTTCTCCCGAGGGCAGTCTTGAGGCAGGGGGGGAATAAGGTTGTACTCAACACTAAAAGAGACTTTTCTGATTTTACACTACCTTAGCACTTAAATAAACATTTAGGAAGTTAAACATCTAGCCCAACCATAGAAGCCTGTCTCAGGCAGCTGTTACAAACAACCAACAATGTGGACCTGTAGGGTAAGACGAAGGAAGAGACACAGAAGTTCTACAAAAGCAACACAAAAAGGGTTAACAACAGCAAATCACCTCCTTGAGCTGTTAGCAGCTAGTGGGAAACAACTGTGTTAAAAGACAGCACCTGAAGTGACACCAGGTGGAGAAGTTTCAGAAAGATAGACAGGACACCACCAAGAGGGAAGCTACCACCAAGACGGCGGGAAGCAAGACCTTCAGCTATTTCACACAGTACCATACATAAAAGAATGGGTACAGAAGTTCCCTTTTCTGTCTATTCTCTTCTCTAGAAGGGGAATTGAGGCCCTTGGATATGTAAGGTGCCCATATTAGGAAGAGGCCTACAGGTGGGCTGCTTTATGCTAACAGAGCTTGACTTTGTATATAAGCACAGTTATCTTCACCTGTGAAACTACACTGGTAGAAGGTCCTAGGGTAACAGAGGACTCCTCTGACAGAATAGCTGTGAGGGAAAAGGGGGAAAGAAAGGGAGAAGCATGGTCATGGAAACTAGGAGTTGTTTTCTCTTTCTTCCCTGTTAGTTCCCAAACTAACATATGTAAGGACAAAACCAAGATCACCACTGCAACATTTAGGAGGAAGCCTCTAGTTTCCAGTTATTTTCTGCCAACCTCACAGTAGTAGGGAAAAATAAACAGAAGTCTATTAACCTGGGGAAAAAAACCCATCATCAAGATGAGGTAACAGATATACTGACAGGCAAGAGTCAAACAGAAATACCGATGGTGGTGCCAATACAACTTACTTTTGCTGTTGCTCTTCTTCAAGGACCATATATTATACACAAGGAAGGAAAAGTAACAGACAGATATCTAAACATCTGTTCCTCTAGCTCCCAATTATTTTTCCATACTTTTCTTCTAGAATAAAATACAGATTTCCTAGCTAGGAACCGATACTATATAACTTTAAAATATGCTTTTTTTCCCCCTGAATTTCCCATGTTTCACTATGAACATTCTTCAAAGAAAAGAATGCTACTTGTTCTCCAACCTTTTGTAAAGCAAAGAAAGATGTGATCGCTGCACTTCCTGTTCTGTAAGTGACTAACGCCACCGACCCTTTTTTCTGCATTTTACTCCACAGAGGATTCAAGGAGAGAAGATTAACAACTGAAGGGGAGAGGAAAGCTGGGAAGAGCAGAATTGCCTCCAGTATTCAAGTCTTCTCAATATGTATTGTTTCCTGCTGTTGTAACTTCTAAAAGACGGCCATTAATCCTTTTACAAATTAACCTATCTTCTACCTTTTCTACCATAAACAATGCCTCCTTACAAAGCTCCCAACACCAGATACAGACTAATAACACAACTAGATACTGAAAGGAAAAAATTAAAAATAACCTGCTCTGAAAAAGGCAGATTAGGAAAGCAATAGAGGGAAGCTGAGCAAGAACAGAAAAGATGCCTCATAGCGCAAGGCAAGTAAAGAGCTTTTAACCTTGTAAGGTCCTCCACTTTGTCCCACTCCCTTTATGAAACACTTAATCTTCCCCTCAGATTTTGACCTCCTGTGTTTTCTGGATATTGTATCAACTTAAAGCCCTTAACTAAGAAATTAGCTGTGTTTTATCTTTCTTTTTACAACTGGAGTTAAACACTGAAAATATAAAAAGTATATACAAGTAAGAAGAATCATTAAGCCTCAGTGTTTATCTTCTAACCACAGATACAGCTGGATATCAGGTATTTTCAGGAAACTAAAGAGAGAGAGCTGAGATCCCATTTTATAAAACGAACTATTAGACAATTCCATGGAGGAAAACTAACTGCTAGTCTGGAAAGCTCTTCACTACTTAGACATACTAATACATTTCTTGCATTTGTTGCAAAGATAAGAGGCCTGTTAATAGAAGTAGACCAACTTTTGAAAGATAAGACGAACAACATCATGCAGATAAAACGGCAAAGGATTAGTAACTATTTTACTTAGGCTCATATTTCAGAAGGATTCAATTTTTCACCCATTTGCATTTTTTAATGCTTGTCCTGCAAAAATACTAAGCCATGGGTTACAGGCGGGCATAATTTAAAAATGCAGACATGGACTTTTCAAAGGAGCTGGCAAGAACAAAGGTATGAAAAAACTCTTGTGCTTTAACTTTGTGATAAAAGCACCATTTTTTCCCTATAACCGAACAGCAAAGTAAGTATTATTCCTTTCAACTACATATAGTTTTAGTCTCACAACAGGTTCAGAAAGGATGACAAAGCAGTGACAAATTCTTAAATTCAGAAGGCAAACAAAGCTGCGCTGCTAGGCTTGTCCTAAATCAATTTAAAATCCTAGTCAATACATATACACCAGAAAACAAAGCTACAAGAGCCAGAGAAGCTGTACTGCAATAGTAAAATGGGAAATGAGAATGTGCTTTTGAAATCAGTGAATTTTGACAGCCCAGGCAGTCACTGTAGGCATTCTGCAACATTCATTGACATGACAGGATAAGGTGATGACTTGCCCTTATCACAAACACGCAGCAGCTTGAAGTCACACAGACAAAGCTGAAATACTGTTTTACTCTAAGCCCCCTCAAAACTTCAAACAAGACGACAACTGTTTTTTAATTAACAAGATCTCATGCCAGTATAAGTCTGGATATTTTTCTATCTACAGTATTTTTTTCAGTATGAACTATATTATGTTGAGCCAAGTTGCAGGTCTCAAGATCTCATTTGCACTTGCAAGAATTTCCCCACTCATTGATGGGGAGTGGAAAAAACATTCCGAAGAGTTGCCATTGGCTCTACACTGAAGAAACACAAGCTACAGTTTGGCCTGTTCTTTTGGACAGTTTCAACAGGAAGAAAGCCCGTAGCTCCATCAACTCTGCTAACACCATTAGGTGGTACTTCAGCTTTAAGATACGCGCTGTCGCAGGGAATTTACTTGAAACTAAAATCTACAAGAAAATATTAAGTAAAACCAATATAATAAACACCACCAAGAAACAAGAAAGAAGTAACATCAAATTTCAGCACCTAGATAAGGCTTAAACACTTGTATTTTGTACAGCATTTTGGATAGATGGACATTTACATTAAACTTTAGCTTGAAAAAGTTGTTAGTATCTGCCAGCCTAGAATCTGAACATGCAGGACAGACTGATAACTACTGTTATGCTCCACAGTTCATCCAAAATCTGCAATTTAAAGAAAGAGACCACCTACACACTAGCTTTAATTTATTCATCTTTAAATGAAGCTCTATATTCATTAATACGGCTGAATAGCAGATTATAATTTAATACATTCACCAGTTTCCTCTCATAACCATTAAAGGCTACAAAAGGCTTTAACTCTACGCCAGCTCCAATAATACTCACCTGTAGTACACAAGTGAAACGGGAATATCTTTACAAAACACATATTTTGCTATTCCATTTTAACCACATCCTTCCTCAAGTGTCAACAAGTGCTGCACCTCTTTTCTGAATGATTCTCTCCATCTTTCTCTCTTTCCATAGTTTACATACCTCATTGCAGTTATGCTTCTTTATTAGCAACACTTTTACCAGTATCAACGAGACTTCGATTTCCTACTCTATTGCAAAACTGGACTACAACATTCCTATTGACAGAGAAAACTGCTATGATTCCTACAGGCACCATCACTTCAAGCTCACTAATTAAAACATGTCTGTTGAAAGCATTTAAGATTCCTTGATCATCTCCAGGTAACATGAGGAAGATTACCGTTACCATCTTTCACCCAGGCAGGCCACTGGTGAAGATTTCACACAGTGGCAGAATCCCCATACGCGAGCTCTGTGAAGTCGGTTCAGCTAGTTCCTATCCTACTTTCTGAAGGGCTGGCTTTTCATTCGCATCATTTTGTTGATTCAGTTGGTGCCCCTGTAAACAGCTGCAGTGCCACAGTGGGCAGAGATGAATTCTTGAACCAGTCTTCCTGCTTGTCCATCATAGCACAGCTCTTAGGTCTACAGTTTCATGAGAGGCTTTCTTCATCAACAATACCAACTTAATAAGCTCTTATCTCTTCTTCTGCTTCTTCACCATACCTCAGTTTTGCAGAAAAACGTAGTTGTGGGTTCATATTATAAACCACATCAGTGAACTAAAGGTAAGGGATGGCAAATTCACGCACTGTCACAGCCGTTGTGCAAAACATCCCCCTCAGTGTGAAGGTATAGAAAACTACTCAACTGATCTAACAACTCCTCATCATCAAAGCATTAGTCTCACTCCATGAGGTCACCTAAGACAATTATATAGCAATCAGCTTTTTCTGGTTAGTTTTCTAACCCCTGGTACAGAGACTGACCTGGCTCACAGACAGATGAGACAAGTACCAGCGACCAGCTGCTTGTGTCAGTGAAAGAAATGTTCCCTGTTGAGTCATATCAAACCATTAGACTGGCCCGTGATGCTCACAAATGCTTGCATTCTTAAATTTTTTGCTTTAAACCTGCTATCTCAAAGCCATTTTGTTGTATTACTCCAAGAGTATTTCATTTACATAGAAATACTGACAGAACAGTTAAGGCATTCCTTTCCTGCATATTTTGTATTAATAAACCAAAACTACTCACCCAAGTCAAGGTTGAAGCTCTTCCAGAAAAATAATCCCATTTTGCATGCGTAACTGCGGCTATGCTAGCAAACTCTGCATACATACAGCAACTTTATGGAAGAAGGACACTCTTTCATGCATCCAAAATGACGCAGCCATGTTGGTACCATTCGCAGCTATGACAACACCTACATTACCACAAGAGTGAAGATAACAGATTATCATACCAATTTTTTTTCCTCCGCAATATGTGTACGAACGCACTACCAGGAGAACTGATATTTTCCTTTCAGTCTGGAAACCACAGGGGTTTTCAACCCCATGCAGGGGAAAAAAATGAAACAAATAATGGGTATTTTCTCTGAACTTTACTGCTTAACACATCACCTGCTAGAAACGAGAGGCTGTAGAGCCCAGAAATTTCCACAATCTGAATGACAGTTCTCACCTACTGCTTAAAATTTATTTTATTCTCCTTCACCAGACCCTGCGGAAGAGGAATCCAAAAAGCATTGCACTTTAGGCCTGGGAAAAGAAGATCAAAACGTGCTTCTTGTAGAGGAGCAGGAACTAATTCTTTAGCAACCCCTTTTACACATACATTCATGCCAAGTCCTAACTCAAGATACACAACAAATTAAGTTATATTGCTTAAAAATTTGCTAGTGGTCAAATTTCTCCTTGTATTCAATACATTTTCCAAAAAAATATTCTCATTCTGACCGAAGTCCTGAGCATAAATATCATAGATGTGATCCACTGTCATAACCTTCAACAGAATTCCCAGCTTTGATACACCTACCTCTACCCTAAGCAGCTAGCAATGAATACAAGCTGGTGAGGGTATAAAGTACTTTCATAATTCTTGGACGAATTGTTCAGCCAATTCTTAAAAGTCATCTTAAAACAGCTAAACGAATTACAGCTAAAGACAGCTTTAATTATTTTTTTAAGATTGGCACAGTTTAAAATGACTGAAGAACTAACAGGTATAATAGATGACAGACAATACAAATACTTTGCTAAATGTCCTAGTCTAATACAATATATGCACCTTGGTAAACAAACTTTATTATTCATGGGACTGCAAACTCTTCTGGGATTGACTTATTTAATAAATACTTACACAGTGCCTTGCACAAAAGGACCTAATCCAAGTCAAGCTCTCTAGCCAATACCAAAACATCAATTAAATATAATAATCTGGTATTGGCAATTATTCCAGCAAGACAGTGTAAAATACAGTTTGAGACAAACACACACACAAAATTTTATCTCCATTTACCAAAGACAAGACCAATATTTTAAAAAAGGGGGCACCAAAATTTTTAACTGAAGCAGCTTCATATGGCCATGAGAAACATACTGCTTTGTATTTATCAACCCAAAATGCCTTTTTAAGCACACTTTTGCTGAGCCCCTAGAGATTCCCTGTTCCCAGGTTTAAGCCTGTTAGATTAAAGAAGGCTCTCTAAGAAAGATAACCTAACATTCCTTTCAAAAAAACAAATGTTTGTCCAACTAATGGAAAGTAGCAGTTTGAACCAGTTGAATGAACTCAAAAAAATCGAAGTACAGAACTCGTGACACTTTCTCTCATTCTCTCAGGAAAGCCTAAATGGAGCAGGGGTAAACTTAGCAACTGATACTCTGAAGAAGAAACAGAATGAGAAAGAAATGACAAGTGCTCAAAGGGTCTCTTAAGAAGGAAGAAAAGTTTCCAAGAAGATCAGAACAAAAAAGAATGTCAAAGAGAACTACAAACAAGAGGGCACCAACACCTCAATCATAAGATACAGTTCATATATTGTCTAGGCAAGGCAAAGGGAGAGTGAAAAAAGGAAAAAAATTAACAAGTCTCCTCTTTTCCAGCTCACCTACAAATATGATAGTATGTCAGTAACAAGGTGGTTGGAGGAGATAAATTCTGTGTGGGACAGATTTTTAAATAGTGAAAATAAACTGAAAAAAAAATGAGTGCTGTAAAATGACAGGAGAGTACTGTAAAAACAGATATGTAGCACGGCGTGGACCCAGGAGGTGGAGACTTTTCTTAAGGGTTTAAATACAACATGAATTGACAAAGGATATAATTACATGCCATTGTACTTCATTTTTTTGAAGTATTTTTTTTTTCCTGCGTAGGTGAAACAGTTCATAACGTTTTCCACCTGGGGAAATCAGGCTTAGGACATACACGGGAAAAGACCTTTCTGCATTTCTAACCTTCAGTATAAAGTAGCAATCAATTTCCGCCCCCCCCAACAGCTTCAGGGAAACAGATGATGTATCTGGATGTACACACTAGTCATAGCTTCTGAGGCATCGGATCAGTAACAAGTACTAATGGCTCATGGGGTAGCTGGATACCGAAACTTACTGTGGTTTTTTTTTTCCAGTTAGTTTGCCCTACTGAAAAAAAGTATGACATTCTGAGAACATATCAATAAACAGAAGGATCAACAAATGAGATTTTTTACAAACATACAATGCAATTTCCTTTGAAAAATGCATTCTAAAGCCCTAGCTTTGACAGCCTCTTAAGAATTTTCCAAAGAATTACTCCCTAAACTATTTATGCTTGATCTGTCTAAAAGTCACCTGTGGAAATACCCAGTAACAGCAAAGCACCTTCTTGAACAATAAAGATATGCTGCAGCAAATAAAACTAAGTCTGCTGTTAAACTAGTATTTCATATGTCTGCCAGTGATTTCTTATCCACTTCTATTACAATTATCTACAAAATAGAGGTATACCAGACAAATACTTATTTCAATATTCAATGAACTCCATAAAATCTTTTGTCTGTAACAAATATGTACTAAAAGCAAATAATTTCAGGCTTATTAAAACAATTTGATGGTAACATGGCTGCTCTTCACAGATAAATCTATTAGACCTGGGAGTATATTAAATACACCACTGCACATGACAGCCCACAGAGGCGTGACTGAATTATACCATTAGCATGAGGCAAACATCTAAGTCATATTATCTAAAGAAACTGTAACTACATACAATGTAACATTAAAATACTGTTTTTGATAACATACATTTGATAATAACATGTATTTCTTACGCAGCTTAAGTAACTCCTCCTTTACTCAGGCACATTCTTGCCCCGTGCAGCTACACGCACTGTGCCAGTCTAGGTATTAGGGCAGTTGTGTCAAATCAGACCCATGCAAACACGCAGGCAAGCACAGCAGAAGAGACTCCAAAAGCGTGGTAACAGCAATGTCACCAAACATCTAACAGCCACCTGTTTCTATCCCTGTAGTCAAAAGGGTGCCACTGTTACAACACAATCTCAGCAGCCCAGCAGTCTGCTCAGCTACCTTTTTCCCCCCCCCGGGTCTTCATCTTCTTAAGAACATATTGTAACACAATTTCTGTTTAGTGAACCAAAACTGGCAGCTGGCTACTAACCTTCTTCTTAAAGGCACTGTCCCATAAATAGCAGAACTAACAAAGCCCCATTTCCCATACATTTGCATTCTGTCTCAGCCATGCGCCCATGCTCCAACGTAATCACACTCCACCTCTATCCTATTACCTTACCCCTCTCTTCCAAGCATGAGCCACAATATACTTAACCTCTCATGTCCTCTAACTACTGACTGAAGAAGAGAGTACTGCACTTCGTATCTAGTTCTTACCCCACAGACAACTGTTTGCTGGCCAACTGGCAGGCTAAATACAGGTAACTGCTAAATTAATGCAAAACTTTCCCCTAAAGAGATGAATGAAGCCATCAATTTCAACAAAGCTTGTTACACATTATTAAAATGTAAAGTCTTTGAGACCTTGCCCCTTGGCCAATTTCTTTGCTGAAATTAGCCGATGAGCTCAAAATTTATTGAGATACAGGATTAAAGAAAACATAATTGCTCAAGATTTGTGTCTTCAGAAAGGCAAGTTAAAGATGGTTTACGCACTACACAAATACATAAACTCTTTCTGAAAAAAATCACACAAAATAGGTGCATCTCAACATCTTATCCATGTGAGAACAGCTGATTCTGAACTCCCAAACTGCAAAAATGTCTTTTCCAGCATGTCTAAGATCTCTTAAACAAATTGCATTTACACATTCTATTTGTCCTTTTAGTAATTATTTGCATCCTGACCATTTTCAAGCTCATTTTAAAAGAGGTGTAAAAGTCTTAAAGACAGAAAAGACTTCTACAAGTGAAAACTGGTGGCTTTGTAGAAAAAAAAACAAAACACACCACCTTGAATTCATGCCTACAAATGAGGGGAAAAGCAGGTGGAACTCTGCCTTCTCCACTGGCAGCCCCAGCAAACCAACCAGTCAGCATGCACATAGCACCAGATTTGACCAATTCTGGAACAAGTTTTAGATACTTAGTATTTGAGTGTTTCTCTAACTTAAGAAAATCATCAAAGTAGTGAGCATATATAGTGCCTTGGTCCGGGTTTTTGTACATTCTAGCAAGCCTAACAATATCTTGACTAATACATGCATAGCTTTGACTGGTTTATTTTCAATTTTTTTTCCAAACTCATATACGCAACCTACAGAAATGCATGGGGTTTTTTCCTACCACTGTGTATTCCTAAGTTAATGCTTTTCTAAACACTAAAAGGGAGCACAAGTTTTATATCCACTCTGATTTTTAAATAATGGAAAAATTAAATTCTGCTCATAGTACAACCAGGATCTGAATGAGTTTTAAACTTGTCATCATTAAAGACAGTGAAATCTGATCTTCACCTGTGCTCAGAATAGTAAAGAACTATACATTTTCAATTTTTGTAGAAATATGGATTACACATAGCATTTTTCTAAGACTATAATGCGTATTTTAAACAAAAGAATCTTTTTTTGTACAATTCTGTGGCCATATACTAACTTTAAATTTATTTAGCACACTACCAGAATTATGCTTAAATTCTTGCCACCAAAAAAACCCAAACCCTAACACATCCTAA
>Ga0065711_1002788_pt1 | contig 43236 bp, 25 predicted proteins | sample Hoacrofraction12_FD_59098 | JGI IMG/M metagenome (GOLD analysis project Ga0065711, IMG submission 59098) | Hoatzin crop microbial communities from Cojedes, Venezuela - Epithelial fraction 12 v2 (version 2) | ecosystem: Host-associated > Birds > Digestive system > Esophagus > Crop | place... | reverse complement strand
GCGCGGTGTTTCCTCACACTGGGGAGCGGTGGCGGGAAGCGGGCGGGCGGGGAGGGGAGCACCTGCCCGTCCTGATTGGCCGCGCGCCTCGCGCCCCTGCCTCCCATTGGCCTAGTTAGGGGAGGGGGGCGTCGCGCCCCCTCCTGGGATTGGCTGCCGGCGATGGCGGTGGTGGGGCGCGGGGGGTATATAAGGGAGAGCGGGTGGGGAAGACCCGCAGTCCAGCCCGAGAAGCGTTGAGGAGAGGGAGGGGGCTGCTGCCTGGGGAGGTGCTTGCAGGCGGTGCTTGAGGGCTCTTTGGCGCCTGCGTCGTCTGGGTGGGCCTGGGGCTTGGTGTGGAGGGGTGGCAGCCATTACCCCACCGCCTCGAGGTGCCCGGATGGGGTTTGCGTGGATGGGCTCATCCAAGGACAGAGCAGGACCGGGCCGGTGGGTTCGGGCCTTCTGCTGACACCCGCTGTGTGAGGTGGTCCCATCCCCTGAGGGGAAGAGCAAGGCCCGCCTGCGAGCGGAAGCAGCTTAAGCTGTGGTGTTTGCCACTGCTCAGCTAGCGTTGGTCTTCGTGCCCGTGTTGGTGGTTGCCTCTGCTAAATAGGCCCGTTCTTGTGGTGTGAGATACGGTTATAACACGTGGTTGGTTGGTCTTGCAGACCTCTTGCTCACTAGGGTTTGGTGTTGAGTTGCTGCATCATACTGCAGTTGCATGAAGAACTTGTTAATGGGAGCTTGTTAAATCGTTAAGCTGGAATGGAAAAATGAGGTCCTGGTGCTCTGTCTTTCAGACCTACCTGTCCTAAGGGGACAGCTCGCCCTTAATAGGGCTGGTTTCCCTGCATGAGACATTTCCAGCTATGCGTGGTCTCCTCTGGCCTCTAAGCTGCTCGCTGCAGGCCCTCAGAAGGGGTCTCGCAGGCGTCTGTAGGTCAGAGTTGAAAACCTGGTTTAGGCTGCTGAGCTTCGTAGCCCTGAGAGCGAGAGGAAGGGTCGGTATTTGCGATGCCTGCTTTGTATCTGTGCACCAACCTGTCGAATGTCTTGCTGATACCTGCGTCTTTCTTACGGGCCCTGAAAGAATGGGCAAGCTCAAAGCTGCCTGTCTGTAAGATGCTTATCAGTGCTTCAGAGATTCAGTGGAAACAGAGACTCTACTGAACTTTAGCTTCCTTCTGTTATTTTTTCAATGACTGAATTTTCTTCTATTTTTTTCAATCTATTGGTTGAGTTAGAAGATGAAAAAAATGGAAGAGGGTGTATTTCTCCAGTCAGTCCTTACACGGAGAGCTTACTTCCCGAATTGTGATGATGCTTTTTGGCACTTGGCTATATTCCTGCTTCTCTTGTGTGTGAGGTGTTTAAAATGAAGACTGCTTTATTACCTTGGTTATAGGGTGAGATATCGATGTAATTGTTATTACTATTATCTGGTTGACTAATTGACAGTTTGTTTTTGGAGAGAAATGGGTGTGTGTTGTTGCTTGCTCTCCTCTGGCACCCTTACTGCTAACCTGTGAAGAAAATCACTGGATGAGCTCTTTTATGGTAATTTGCTCTGCAGTCAGCAGCTACTTCGAGTGTGTTTCTGACCACCTGCAGCTGTTGTCAGCTGTGTAAACTGAACTTTAATTGCCTTCTAAGTGTAGCTAATTACAGGGGCTGTTTTAGTATTGTGAATTTTGTTTAGACTTAAACAGGAGATCGGGTGTATTTGTCACTTTTATTTCATGCCAGTAAAAGGCTCAGAAATAGAATCTGTGTTGTAGCCAGTAACTGGTGTTATATGTTAAGTCCCCACCACTTCTGATGTACTGTGATTTGTTCCGTGGCCTGCAGTACTTCAGACAAGCAGCTATTCTGAAAGCCACAAGTTGTGTTTTGTTTTTTTTTTTCTTTAACGTGTAGAAACCAGGTAGTTTTGTCTTCTGGATTTTAAGAACTTAAAATAGGTGATTTAGTTCAGAAGAGAGATGCAGAGGGGTAGGAGAGGGAGGGAAGCAGCAGCACCATCCGCTTGTCGGAAGGGAAACAACCTCCTCCTCTGAGGGTGGCTTTGGGAAGAGCTGCCTGAGCGGGAGGAGGGAGAGGAGACTGAAAAGATGGCAAGAGGAAGCTGGAGGGGAACGGAGCGAAGCGGTGGTGTTGGAACGGTTCTGTTTGCTCTCAGTAACACCCGAGAGCGCTGCCTCGAAGGTTCCGTACACAGCAGCCTAGCACAGGTTTCGATACAGACCTTTTATTTTCCTTTTTTGTTGTGTTGTACTTCAAATATATGTTTTCCCCATTTTCTTGCTTTATCGTACTTCTCCCTCTATCATTTATAAAAAAAATCAGTGAAGTAGTCAGGGTCACTGCCTCAAGTAGCTCCAGCCTGAGAATTGTGGTGTGTGATGGTAACAGATGATGATATCGTAGGGGCCTTAGAGTGTGAAACGTTTGGAAGAAGATGATGTGAAGAATGTGATGACACATGTGGGAAGCTGAGGGTAGGAGGAAGAAATTAGTTGCTGGAGTGGATGTGTAGATGTTGAGCAAATGGGAAGAGAGGTGACCAAGAGCAGCATGGGCATATATGGAAATAGAATTAACTTGTCACTTGGCCAGCTCAGAGGTGAAGGACAGACACTGTGAGAAACTGTCGGTTACACAGGAATCACGACTAAACAAAGATGTCCTTAGGGATCTGCATCTCTGAGCAAATCTCTAGCCCAGCCCTTGGTGCCTGTGGAGTGTGCTGACCTCTCCTCTTGAGTCTTGCTCGGAGTCCTTGATTATCTCCTCTGTTTTGTGGCAGAAGCAGTTAGAATTTTAGCGACTTATCTGATATTTTGTGAGCGAATAGTTGCGACAGACTGTCCTGCTGTCTCCTCTGGTGCTTGGGCACTGTCCCTTTAGGAAAAGGGCTGCTACACGTGGTGGACACAGGAGTGGAGGACTGGCCTTGGAGATCTAAGATCTCTTCCTGCTCATTGTTGCTTTGGTGATGGATGTGCCGTGAGGATGTGGATAGATTGATTCTTTATGCACAATTGGAGTAAAGAGTGAGTTTGTGTTTGGCTGAGCTCTGCTATTTATTATATGACTAAATAAATGGAAGCCATTTTTCCTTTTGTGGAAATAAATAATCTTCGTTGCCCCAGCCCTTTGTATGATTTCCATTTCTAACTCGCCAGTAAAACATAAATATTGTGGTTATATATTACTTGATTATTAACATTCAGCCAAAAGGCACCGGAGCCAGGGTTCCTTGAAACAATACGTGCTTTTGATGGATGAAAATGCAGAGGAGGAGACGGCGGTCGTGACTCAGTCCTCAATGAGGTTAGAAACCTTCTTGCTGCAATGAAGGCGCGTTCTTGCCAAGGGAGCTCAGGAAATGCACCGGCTCTGCCTTCTAGGCAAGCTGGGGTAATTAACTTAAGTGTGGGATATAGCTTTTTGCAGACACATGTGATGTTCCCTTTGAGCTTAATAAATCATTTTCATATTAAAAGCTGGAGGAAGACCTGTAGTCGTAAAAAAACCCCCTTTCCTAACGATTCTTGCTGTCCTTGCAGATGGTTGGGGGTGAAAAAGAGTGGTCAGTGAGCTCAGTACTTAAAGGATTAAGCTAATAGCCCCTGCTATTATTGCTGCAGGGAACCCCAGTCTATACGCAAGCCTCTTTTACGCTGGGGAGTAAATCACATTAGCTGTTTTATGCACCATTATTGTAAAGTGGATTCGCATTTGAGATACTGCAGTGGCTTTATGGCTCCCTGAGCAGGGTGGTGGACTTTTCCCCTTGCCCGGCTTTAATATTCCCCCATTCTTTTCATCCCAGAGGCGGGACAAAAAGGAATGTTTGGCAGCCACAGGCTTGGATGCTTTCTCAGCAGAATGTCCTTAACTAGACTTGAGGAGGCTGTTGCAGATGAAGTGCCCAGAGGTTTTTGACTATGTAGCTTCTCGTGTAGTCCCAGCATTGAAAGAAATTGTCTTTCCTTAATAGCAGGTATTCCAAGGAAACATGGTTACTGCTGATCTTTTTTTTTTTTTGGTGATACATTTCTCTGAATTTCAGACCTGAGCTTTCCTCTGAAGCACTGTAGGAGTTCACTATATTTGACTTGTGTCAAAAATTCTTACATACCAAATAAAAAACTATCAGTGGCTTTGCTTTTATTGGAGCTTTTCTCTTAAAGCGCCCTTCACTCCCCTTCCCTAGGTGTTAGGGGTCACAGGGGCACCTATGAGGTGATGTGGCATGGGTGCTGTGGTGGCCGAGGGTGAGGGGTCTTCTGCTGGGGACAGCAAGGCTAATGAGGATGTTACTGTTGCAATCTTTGCCCCTGAATGGGGCTTTCTCATCCTCCGGAGCTGAATGCAGTGAATGGGGAAAGCTGCTGGTTTAATAATACAGCTTCAGAGAAAACCATGTGCTGCAGGAACAGGAGAGAGGGGTTAGAGCGCATCAGGGTGGTCAAAAGGAGTTTTCAAATGAGATTTCAAAAAAGATGAAGAACCCGTTGCGACAGTGACACAAAGACACTTTCCAGACGTCGGGAGCTGCAGAGCAGAAGCTTCGCCGTTAATGAGATTTTTGGACTGGAAGTAAAAGGCGAGAACTGAAGAGGAAGGCCGTAGGTCTCTGACACCAAGCGGGTCCCCAGAGGGTCCTGAGAAGAGGTAGGTAAATGTGACTGGCATACTGTGCCGTCTGGAGGAGGTGGTGGATTTACCTGTGCTTGCCTGATGAGGCAGACAGCTGGTTATTATGGGGGAGCGGACATGTAGGAGAGCGCTTACCCTGCACTGCGTGTCCGCTGGCTGCGCTCCAGCTCTGAATCGGGTGCTTTTTAGTTGTGGTTAGCACCAGGGTGTTCCCTGCCCTGCTCAGTCTCGCCAAGAGAAGTGCAGTGGTGTGCTAGTGTCGCTTCCCAACTCTGCACGTGCTTCCACCTGTGAAAAACGTGGGCACGTCACAGCGAGCTCGAGGACAGCACCCATGGGTGCTGGCTCAGATAAATTCATTCCGACTTGTGTTTGCTGGAGCTCTGTCTTCCACTGGGGTAGGTATTTTCTGTGCCAGGATGCGCGCCGCAATTTGGACGTGTCCAGGGTAACATCAGTGTTGAATTTAGATGTGTGTTTCTTTCAAAGTAAAGCGAGTTTTGTGGGTTCTTGATTGACATTGTGTCTTAATTGACATTGCATATGACACACTGCAGGCTGGCGTACTGGTGTGATACTGGGTTATATTTATACCTATTACCATTTCAGTTTGTGTCCTCACCCGGCATGGACTGGGTGAGGCGTGGCTGCTATTTTGGGGAGGAAAATGCTGTCCTCACAATTTCTGTAAATGGTTTAGCATCTCACATGTTGGCATTGCTTCTTGGTCATGTGCATGACAGTTACCAGGCTGTATGCAGAGCTGGGGTGGTGACAGAACTGAGGTCAATACAATGGGTGGTCGGTCTTCTAACCTGTGTGTCCCTTCTTGGACACTGCAGAACTCGCCACTGAGGTGTTTGTCTGAGAATGCCTGATGTGTGCGAGATATGGGGAGAAAAATCAACGACTGCAAAGGGTAATCAGTGGGCAAACAGTGTGGAGAGCAACCAGAGACAAGCAGAGTGTGTTGCCTTGCATGCCAGCTGTTTAGCAATGCTAATGCCCAAAGTTTCACATTTATTTCTGCTAAAAAAAAAACCCGAGAGCTTCCAGCTAGACCCCCTGAGAGAGTATTTTCTTTACCTATATCTCCCAAATTGTTATTGTTCACAGGCTTAGAGTAGAGGCTGTGTATCTGAATGTGCTCATCACGAATCTTCTGTAGCTAATTTGAAAAAAGCATTGTGGCTATGTGCAGAGCTGGACATCTGCCACTTGCTTGTGCAGTGAGATGTCTCTGCTGAGAGAAGACCACAGGGAAATCATTAAAATCTCGAGGCACTGTGGCTGTCAGTGTCACAGCTGTAATGGATATTGAGAGGGGGATTTAAAGAAGAAAATAGGATCATGCAGGATTAAGGAGGGAGAGGGTCCTGTGGAGGACCTGTGAGCAAAGTTATTTCGTTCTTCTCTGTCACCAGTGTTGGAAAACTTAGTCGAGTATTTCTGTTTCCTGGCAGTCTTGTTGGCAGTGACTCTGGACCTGATCGTGCTTTCCAGCTCCTGACCTTACCTGCAGGTCTTGTCTCACTGTTAGCTGTCGTGCCACTTAGGTTTCAACGCTTGCTCCTGCCTTGGGCTCCTCTTTGCCTGTCCTCGGGACCTCTCTGGGACATGGCCTGTCTGCTCCTGCACCGACTTCTGACTCGGCACGTCCACGTTTTCACGGAAACGTGCTTTTCTGTGTGTTTTGGTGATGACAGAAATGACGAGAATTCACGGAGATCCAATCTTTGGTAGGAGTGCATACCAGAGGGGCAGGTCCTGGGGTGTATTTTGAAGTACAGAAGTTGAAAGCATCGGCAAATCCTGCGGCTCCTAATAATGTCTGATTGTTATTGCTACACAATTGGCCGGGCTGAGTAGTGTATTTTTGTCATTTCTGTGGAAAACAGCAATAATGGCACCACTTATAGAAACTGCACCACAGAGTCACTGAATTTGGCTCAGCCTTGCATTTTTCCCTGAGATTAGTGCTAAGCTTTAGAACCATGGCAGAACTTGAAATTACTGTGTTCTGCTTTCTCTTCGAACTTTTTGGTACCATTTTTTTGGCATATATGAATCCTGACACCCAGTTTTGTCTATTGAAGACCCGTCTGAACCCTTTGGTCTCACTTCTGCTCAAGTTGTAAGTTATTAGTGCCAAAAGGAGTCTGCAGGAGTGAGTCAGCATCTTCCTTCAGACCTTCAATATCTGCTTGTAGGGAAGGTCAGCCAAAAATTCTGCTACTTGTTGCGCTGTGTGGAATTAGTGAGAACCGTGCCTTTCTCAATTCAATCACTGGTTCATTTAATTATGTTCTTATTAACGGGATAATTATATTTTAAAAAACCCAAACTTGAAACCTCTAGCATTTATTTTTATTTTTCTGAGCAATTAGGTAATTGATTAAACCTACTGGCTCTTGTTAGTGTAATTACCCGAATTGGCTCTTGATTAATGATGACAGTCGGGGAAAAAGCTGTTTGGGGTAAACCAGTCAAAGAATATCAACAGGATAGGCATTTAGTTTTATGTAAAAGTTGTTGTTCAAATGGTTACTGACATAAATGCACAGCAGTTCTAGACCCCTTGGTGATGGTATACCTGATAAAAGGTGCGATGGAGTTTAGGGAAAGTGGTAGGATTAGGTGTGAGAAAACCCCTGAATTAATCCTTCATAACATAACAAGCGGCTTTGAGATAGCAGGCTAACAGGTGCTACGTAGGGATGGAGGATATTATTTATAGATTGGACCTTGTGTGTGCTGTATTTTAGATATATCTGTAAATAATATTTATTTGCTAATGACCTTGGCTTTCAACATGTGGAGAGGAAGGCTGGTATTTATCAGTCCTAATGACTGTTTATTGCATTTCATTTTTCCATGCTAATGAGATCCCCTAGCTAAAGCGTTGTGCGCAGGTACATGTATTTTTTTCCTTTTCTCCTCAGTGCTTTTCCTGGATGTTTTGTATCGAGTCATATTAATAGAGATAGCATTTCTGTTCCTTTATCCCAGAACCTAACGACAGCCATCGCACCGCTCCTCAGTCTCTGCTTGCGTGGGGGACCGCGTGGCACAGGGGTACCGTGTTGCTCAGCATGAGAAAGCAAGCGTTAGGTTCTAGTCACCAATAATGGCATGATTTGCTGTCTAGTGATGCCCAGAAATACCTTTCCTACTGTTTTTCTTTGTATGTGTGGAAGTAATATGTGTTTTTTTCACCGTGGGGTTCAGTGACGCTAGCCTGAGACTTCTCTGTGCTAGTGATTTATACGTTCTGGCCAGGACCAGCGGTACAGTCAGTGCTCAGGTCTGCAAAGCTTATTTGTTGCTGGCAAAACCAGCAGAAGGCAGAAAGTGCCTGCTGCTTTTTTTTCCCCTCCTTATCTTTTTTTAGTTAGTGAATGACAAGCCAACTGCTAGCATTTATGGGAATAAATTATGACTAAAATAATTTGCATTTAAAATGCAAATGAAAGCGTCAGCAAGGAGCTGCCTGCTTTCTTCCTGGTGCACAGACGAGGTGCTGGCGTTGGATCAGCCCAGCGAGGCACTCAGTATAAAATAAAGTTAATTGGACTAGCTGAAAAAATGAAATGGGCTCAGCCTCATGCTAATTCCTGGGCCTGTGATTTAATATGACATTAGAGACGAAGGATTGGGAAGGTGCTGAACCACTGACTAAGCTAATCACCGGAGCTGTAAATTAGACTTCTGAGATTCCCAATGGCAGATTGAGAGGCCCCAATAAAATTGCAGGATGTGAATAAAACCTAGCTTGGAAGCAATTTGTCAGGATCTTTGGGCTCGTGTGAATTAGAGCTTAAGTTTCATTGTTCTTTAGCTAAAAGTTGTCTGTTGTAACACTGCCTGAATACCAACTGGGACTGAGGTTTAGTACAGGGTGAAAGCTGCCTGTAAGTGTAAAGCCAGTTTGTTCTTGAACAAAACCTCTTTCAGACAAACCGAGAAACCTCTGATGCATCTCTCAATGTAGCTCTTTCTGGTTGGAAGCTGAAGGTCAATTTTCTGCATCGTTCATTGATTTCTGGGTGTTAAGGTGCCAAAAGGACAATGTGAAGAATATTGGGATGGCTGTGGCCAAGGAAAGACGTGCAGGAGGTGTTCGGTATAATCCTTCAGTGTGATTGTAGCAATGGTTGACTTGTTTCCTCCTTAACAGGACATGGGAAGTGTTACTACAGCGCAGTAGCTGATAATGATACCTCATACCTCTGTTCTATGTGTGACACTTGTTTTAATATCTCTATATCTTCCTTTTTTTTCCTTGTCTAGCCATGTTGCTGAAGATCACCTTGCCTGCTGGAAGTAGAAACACAGTGAACAGATGAATTTTTTCAGCCAGACATTCCTCCAGTAGATTGCTCATCATGGAGCACCACGGCAGGGAGGAGATGGACTCAAAAGAGGAAAGTCCTCAGGCATGGGCTGACTCTGCTGAGCAGGAACAGAACACTGCTCAGGTGACTAGTGCCTTCTGGAGCTCTCGGTTTCTGCTCTGACTGAACTGGGCCTGTGGTGATCTTGGATTAAAGCTTCAGAAAACGAGCTGTGCAAACCGCAGCAGCGAGTACGCAGACATCTGAAACCAGCTAAACGAAACCAGCCGGTGGCTGTAGAAGTTTCAGTGTCCAAATAGACATATAACCGTGTGGGAAAGTGGAAGGGTGTTCAGATGAATGAATATTAACAAAATCTGTGGTCTGTGGCAGCCCATTTTGATGGCATCAGTCGAATTGGTTGGAGCTGTGGGTGGACCTTGAGGAAAGTAATATGCATATTTTATTCCAGTCAGACATCTGGGTCGTGGGGAAGGGAGAAATGTTAATTGTAGTGACTAATACAGTTGGAGTCTGATGTATGCAGCTAGTCCCTCTGTCTCTGAAACAATGCAGCTGAGAGTTTCCAGAAGACTGTAAATTGATGTATTCTTTTGAATATGTTACGAAGAGGGTGCTGCATGTCATTTGACCCATGAGCTGAGAAATTCTGACTGGTAATTTCCAGCTAGGAAATTTGCGAAGAAAGGCTGTTTCTGGTGGCCTGTGTCCCCTTATCTGTGCAATGGGATAACAGTACCGTTTGGACATGGCAGTTGTAAGCCTTAATTAGTATTTGCAGAGTGCTCTCCAAATGTGAAACGCTGCATCCATCCTTACTGGAATGTTTGCATGGGGATTTATTGTACGGAATGGGCACTTGGCATGCACGGGGGAGTGCCAGGTGTCTTCTGAAACATGAGCAAAGAGGTGAAACAGAGTAAATAAAATGATGTCACAGCTACATATTTTATGTGAATACGAATATGGATACTAAAACTAGGTTTCATGCTAACTGTCCTGTTTTTCCCATGTGCTGAAAAAGGTTTTCAGCACGTAAAGCGGGTCAGAAGATAAATATGTTCCTATTGGCACAGTAATTAAGTATTCTAGCTTGCAGGACGCTAATTGTCAGCTTAGGATCACAATGTTCTGTCAGAATGAACTTGTCTGGATTTAAACTGCTGCCCTAGACAGAACTCGTCCCAGTAGTCCTTGGAATCATTGCTTAATGCTTTCAGTTATAGGTTTCTCTGTTTAAATAGTGGAGTTTTCTACTGATACTGCATGTACGTATTGCAGCGGAGCAATCTAACATAGGCTGTTGCTGCCTTATGATAGGTGCAATACTATTACTTGAAGCAATATCAAAGTTAATAGATTCTGTTAGCCGTTCATCAAACGGAAAAAATTGCCTCCAACTACAGAACTAGCCGAATGAAGTAATTACCATAAATCCAGAAAGGAATATGAGAATGGAGGGAAACAATGTACCAATAAATCCCATAGATACACCAGCTCAAATCCAGACTTTCTTTCTCAGATGAATTTTCAAAGCATCATCCAAGAGCGAAGTATGGGAAGGTGCCCTTAATACCAGTCAGGACTTGAGTTAAAATGCAGGGTAAAACCAGAAACTGATGGTAGTTTATGTCCAGATATCTAGATTGCCTGCATAACTTGTTGAGATTTTAAATGTAGGTAATACAGTGAGTTTTTAATGGTTTTCAAAACAATTGCCTAGGTGGTTGGGACACAAGTTCCTCTCTGATTTCCAAGGCACCTTGCAACCCGTGCGTTTGGTGTTGTTTCCCCTAGGCCGAGGTTTCGCTTTCAGTACAGGATCTGTGTTTTTTTTTCCCCCAGGTGCACTTTGTCCCTGAGGGAGGGACGGTGGCACAGATCGTGTACAGTGATGAGCAGGACCGTCCCTCGCAGCAAGTGGTCTACACGGCGGATGGCACCTCCTACACCTCCGTGGACACCTCGGAGCACACGCTCGTTTACATCCATCCCGTGGAAGCTACGCAGGCATGTGTGGTTCTGAGCCCACCCCGTTTTGGCACCTAGAAAACAAAACCATCTTGTTTGAGATGAAAGCCAGTTACCAGCCGAGTGATGTGACTGGAAAATAGCAGGCAGTTGGCTCTTAACGCTTTTATCTGCCCGTTGCTGAACAGGGACCTTGTGCTGTTTGTTTGTCTGATGTGCAAATGGGGTTATCAAAGGATGTCGAGGCTATGAATTATGAAACGCTGGTTATTTCACTCGAGGTGGACGAGATTATAATTAAATCAAAGGTGTCTTCCAAAACAGGGATAATCTCTCCAGAAATTCAGCCTCTGTTGCATTCAGTAAAGTGCTGAGAGTAATCTGTGTGTCTTCTGGAAGAGTCCTTGTTTTGCATAGTGCTGTTCTCATAATTGATAGTTACAATAACAGTCGTGTCTTTTTGCAGGGGATCTCAGTGTATTCAGTCTAATTTTGTAGTCTCCCTTCAGAGAAGTTGTTGATTTTATAGACCTAGGTTCTTTTTCCTCTTCATAATTACATGAAATAGCTTTTATTCTATTGACAGGATGTATTTATATGGGGTTAATACATTATGCATCTGTACCTCTGTGTGGACAGATAAAGGAGGAGGAGGAGCAGGCGTGCTTTGTCGAGAATGTTTTATAATGTCTTTGCTGACAGGAGGGATTAGCGGGGCTGCAAAGCGCACGTACTCGACACCCGCAGCAACGCTGGCGTAGCCTCGCACGGCGTGGCCTTGCTCTTGTGCAGCTCTCAGCTGTTACATGAAAGCAGTTCCTCGGTGGTGGGGTGTTCTGAGAGGATAAGGTATTTTGAGGGGGTATCTCCCGGGAAGTGACTGACCAAGTAACTCCAAAACTCTGCATGTTATCATTTTGTCGAAAGTGTGTTAAGATACTGCCTTGCAACTGAGGTGAAATTATCTAAGTGCTAATGGAATTTCTGTTATGCAATGCTTTATTTTGGTGGAGCCAGACTGCTACAAGCTCAGATATTACAAATTTTGGCACAGTAAGCAAGTCTGACCTCAGTCAATACTTAGTGTTCATCTGAGTCTTGCTTTTTGGAGGGGGAAGCCCTCCCATCAGGGCTGTTCTTGCAGGCTACTGTAAGAATACTGGAATAGGCATGTCTCCTATGAAATTAAAAATGCAGCATCCTGGCCATATCACGTTTACATGTAGGATATGCCTGATATCTGCGTGCTTTCTTTTGAGGCACTCTTGTGAATTTGCAGAAAGAGAAAATTAATAGTTATCTTGTGTCCCACCCTCGAGTATTACTTAGCTTTCATACAACTGTTGAATTTCATTCTGTAGCATTTCATGTTGACAACATGATTTCTGTACTTGAAAAAAAATTTATAACAAACCCAGGAAGCACTTTAAGTGTGTATAGATAAGTGCCAGATAGATACAGTATTATCTTTTTATGGAGCGCTACCAAATTTTAGTTTGATATCTGTGCTTGTAAGCTCACTTTAGTAAGTTGAGTTAGTCTGCTGTGGTAATAGGCAGAGCAGAAGTTGGCAAAGGATGAGATGTGCATCACTCCTTGGTGGCAGGGTGACTTTTGGGTGAGTTGGGAGCAAACCACCCCGAGGCCGGTTTGATAAGCCTTTTTCACTTTGTCTAGACTCTGTTTACAGATCCGTCCCAAGTGGCTTACGTCCAACAGGATGCCACCACCCAGCAGGTAAGAGGGAGACATTGTTTTGCTTGAGCCTGAAACTATAAGCCAACTGTCACCGAAGGTAAAGGGACATTGTTGTGGTGCTAGAGCGTAGTAAGGGATCTCTGAATTGGTCAGATGGCAGCCTTTGGTCACGTACTGTCATCCCTGTGATCAGGGGTAAAAGCTTATAACAAGCCACTATTGTCCTGACTAGTTTGTGCATGAATGACAATAAAAAGGTAGAGAGTTTGAGGTGTTTGGTTTTTGAATTCATGTTCAACAAAAATACTTATTTACTGCCCCACATAATGAAAAACCCTCTAACATTGTGCCTTTAAGCCAGAAAGCTGGTGTGGCTGACTATTTTAACGTCATTCTGGAGAGACTGGGTCCTCATACAGATTCTGATCCAAATGCCTTTAAATTCATAAAAGGCTCTCAAGGGATCGAAATTTTGGGTCAGATTCTAGACTTACCAGAAACTTCACAGGAAATGAACTTCTTCAGGTTTTACAATTAAATTACCGGCTTCCTTACCTTACCAGGGTGTCTCGGGTCTGATGTGCTTGCCAGTGTCTAGTGGTTGAGGAACAGAAAAAAAACCTGGAGCCTGTGGTTATAAAAGTTTTGATGACTTTTCTTTTTTCATGTGTCATGAAAGTGAAAGTTTTGCTGTTAACTTTTACTAGTATCTTTGGGTACTGTGTTGTGGTAATCGGGTCTAGGTGCTTTCAGATCTAGATCTCTGGTTCAAATTTCTCACTTCTCATGGAGACTTAGTCATTACTGCTTGGTGAGTCTTTAATGGCGTGTGTGAATTGACGTGTTGGATCATTGCTAACAGAGTCATGAAAATGCCTATTTATTGACAGTCTTGCAGCAGAGGGAAGGGTTGAGTGTGTGCTGAAAGTAAATTTTATTCTTGCTAAAAGACGACCACCTAAACCGAGGTACAGGCAGGAAACGGTAGGACTGACACAGTAAAGGTGTTACCCGTGTACTTCCAGTTCTCTGGAGGGATTTGGAGTGTCATCCTGGAATTTTTTTTTGTCATGTCAGTTTCCTTGCATTAAGAAGCCAAAAAATCCTATTTAATTGTCTTAAAGCTCATTTAACCAATAAATATTAGATGTAATTAAAAGTAGAGGTTCCTTACGTGCGGTGCGAAGGACGCTGACCGCAGAGGTGATGTGCTGTTACTATCCCACGTTGAGTATCAAGGGCATGAGCACTTGTCTGTGTGTCCTCAGCCCGTCCTCCCTGCCAACGCTGTCTGTGACAGCAGTCCCAGCAGAGATGTTCGTGTGTCCTTCGTTGTGGCAGCTCCTGCCTTTGCAGGTGTTTGTACGAAAGCTTTTCATGTGGGACGTCCCTGAACTGACAATAAATGTTAAAATAATAGTTGAAGATACTCTTGTCTTTGAAAAGAAACTTTATCTTAAAAAGAAATGGAAAGGTTTCGAAATACACTGCCTATATTCCTTGCAGTGTCTGGCATGGAAGTGAAAGTAAGGATGTGTTTGAAGTGTGATTAGTAGTAGGAAATGCTGATATGAGGTACAAATAGACACAAGCTTGTGTGAACTTCTTGTTGCTGGCAGACCTGGAGGTGTGCCAATGAATAACGATGCTTTTTCTTTTGCTACTTGGTATCAGAAATGTCAATACCAGACAGCTTGGTTCAGCTGTTGCCTTGGCGGTTTCCTCCTCGCTGTCACACGGTTCCCTGGAGTCTCTTTGCTGTAGTTTTTAAGCAGTTCCATAAATTACTCTTAACACCTCTTCAAACAAAACAACTAGATTTGAAAATTTAAGACTATCTGCTTGTGTTATGGATTTCCTTGTCTGCTCCGTCAATGTTGGCACTATTCACTGTTCTCAGACTTATATGATATTTATTAAGTGCTCTGTAGAGGGGCAGGGGCTTTAATTTTAGCATAAAAGCTGCTTAACAGTCAGAGGCACAAACTAGAAGCCACATGATGTCAGCTGTAGAGAAGGACAAAAAAATCATGCGGGATAAGGGTGCAAATTCCTGTATAGATAAGCAGGAAACCAAAGACAGGAGAGGTGATTCCCAGGATCTTAATTCTGCTTTGTTTTGTTGCTGAATGGGTGGGAGTAGCATGGTAACATGCATCGATTTGCTTGTTACTACACAAAAGAATGAGTATGAAAACAACCAAAAATGTATGGTGTGACCAAGTAACATAAGGAAAATTGTTGGAATCCTGTCATTTGAGTGCTTGATCTTCCAATGAGGTCAATACACCGTCTTGTTTTTATAACGGATCTTGGTTGGCTTGAGAAAAAGATAGGCAAACAGAGGAGATGCTTTTTTTTCCTTCTTTACCTTTTCCTGTAAAAAAAGTAATTTTGGAGATAGAAGAGAAAAAGGCCACGTATCACTGGCTTTACCAAGAGCTAAAGAGCTCCTCACACGCGCTTTTAGTGGAGTTTGAACAACCCTGGTTAGACAGGACCTCAATTTAAAGCCAAAATTGGGAGATGGGAAACCCGAAAGCTGCAAAACCTAGACTGAGTTTTGAAGCCTTTCCCTTTGTCTCTGGATCTGCAGGTTTTGTCCAAGTCTGTCATCCATATTTAAAAAAAGTTAAAATGCTGCAGTTTTCGCCCTAGTGTAGGACTCGAGGGAGCTTTGCATGCAGGGCACTGCCCGTATGTAAGTGACTGATGGAAATGACGCAGTGCTAAAATGAGTGCCTATAATTTTAGGTAACTGTGCTCTTGCCTGCTGCTGCTCAGAGCATGAATCCCACCAACCTGTCCGTGCTCGGCAACGTTGCCGAATCCCCCCAGCCAATGGCTCTGGAGCAGGGTCCGCAAGCAGATAGAGTAAGTTGCCAGGCACCCTTTCCTTTTGAATGTACAAGTACACTGATTTCATTGCTCCATTGTCTCAGGGGATGAAACATGTCTGAGTGATACGGGAGGAGATGCGAGAGGGCTGTAGTGCAGACTTGTACTGTGTTTCATGCTCTCACCATGGTGCGTGTGGGGTTTTTTCAGGAGAGATCATGTAGACAGTATACAGAGACACCTGTTCTGCAGAACGTTCTGTCTTGAGCAACCACCTTAAAATATTATTCTGGGCTTTGTAAGGCAAAGTTAATGGAAGGTGTAATGCTGACTGTCACGTAGGACCAACATCCACTGGGTCTCTTTGCCAGTCTTTTAAGGCAGCTTCACTGTGCGTAGTATTTCTTGTTCTCTGCCTGAGAAGCTGGCGTGGGCGATGGAATGGTCTGTGCAGTGCACTTGAACTAATTTTTGTGGGTTTTTTTTTAGGGAAAGAAAGGGGTCAACTTTAGTGAGAGAATACAGTGCCTTCAGTTGTCTTCCATGTCCCATAGTTTACATCTAGTCCTCGTGTTGTCTCATCCCTCGTTGATCTCTACATGTGCGCTCTGTGGGATTGTTTTTGTTGGGTTGTACGACAGGAGAGAAGATGATGTGCCAAAGCGCAGGACTCCCGCGCTTCTGCAGAAGAAGCTAAAATACAGCTTTAGGCTCCAGATGATTTTCAGAGGCTGGACTTTGTTTCAGACCTTCTGTGAGGGTCCAGAACTTCTCTGATTTCGGCTTCTTCTCTGGAGAAGTCAGCCCTTGACAGGGTAGAGCTAGGTAGGGGCACAGAGCTGTCCTGAGTGAGGCTGTCAGCAGCTGCGATGTGAAACATCGCTTGGCAGTCGATTATAGCATCACTGTGCTGTGCCTTGTCCCCCTTTCCATTACCAAAGGAAGCAGGAAGGGTAGACTAGCAAGAACCTTCATTGCTCGTCTTTGTAAGAGTGTTTTTCCCTCATGAATCAATTTTGATTGTTTGTTGTGAATTCTCTTCTCAGGCATCACTACCGGTGCATAACCAAGTGTTACCTCCTATGGAGGCAGTGGATGGTTCAGACCCTTTGGCACCTCTGCAGAATCAAATGGGAAGGATGGAAACAAAAGAGGAAGATGATGAGGATGAAGATGAGGAAGAAGATGGGGAAGACACTGACATGGATGAATGGGATCCGGATCCACCTCGACCCTTTGATCCCAATGATTTGTGTAAGCGTATGAAGTAGTATGCAGTGTATTAACCCTCCTCTTTTTTCTTTGCCCTCCATCAGCCCTCAAGTAAACAGAGTCAAAAACCATTCAGCTTCTAGCAGTAGTAAGAAAACCCTTTTATACCCAGAAATATATGCTTATATTTGGCTGCCTCGCTAAAAAGACAAGATGCTGTCTTAGGTGGAGTCCCTGAGCTGCTTTGTTCCTCATTTTGCAGGAGGCTGCCCTCTCTAATGTTTAAAAATGTAGACAGACTGTTGGAAGAAATGGTCCTATAGCTGAGCCAGAGATGTTTAGAGAGAGATAAGGCTGTCTCTTCTGAGCTGGTGTGTGAGCGTCTGCCTGAACAGTCGTGTCCTCTCTGACTTTGTGTTGTAGGGTGCGAAGAGTGTAACAACGCACATCCCTCTGTGTGTCCAAAACACGGGCCTTTGCACCCGATCCCAAACCGGCCCGTGCTGACCAGGGCCAGAGCCAGCCTCCCCTTGGTGCTCTATATAGACAGGTTTTTGGGAGGCGTGTTCTCCAAAAGGCGTATCCCCAAACGCACGCAGTTTGGACCTGTGGAAGGACCCCTGGTTAGACAAACGGAACTCAAAGACTGCTATATCCATTTGAAGGTAAGGGGGGACGTGTGCGAGAGAAGAGGGATCAATTTGTGCTTGAGCTTTGATATTCATGAATGTGTTGCTCTGCCTCGATGAGTTACTTCACCGGATTTACATCCATCTCTGAATGTAACTTAGAAATACCCAGATTGCTTTGGCTTGAAATCTGCTGTTCAGGGAGACACAATAACCATGGTGAATATTCTGGCATTATGGTGTTATGATATATAGGATGTGTAACGTGGAATGCTGTGAATCACTCGCACGAGGGCTGAAGCAGCATCTGGACATAAAAAGAGCTGCCCCATCTGAGGATGTTTTGCAGCATTATTTTGTGTCATGCTGTAACTTCAGTTAAAAATACGATTTTTCTGCTTCTCCTCCTCTCTCCCGCAAGATGCAGAGGAGACTTTTTTTCTACGTCCTCGTACAACTTGTTGGCATGAGGTATAATGGATTTGGCACGCTTTTATCCAGTTATTTACTGGTTTCGTTATATGAATTGGTCCTTTACTTGCTGGAGATCAGGTCCACAGTCTTAGGAGCGCTGCTCTCTGATGGTCAGTGTCTGATAAGGAAGTTGTGATCGCAGGCAGATTCGGGAACCCAACTGACATTCAGCAAAAGTGTTACTTCCAGTCTGGGGCAGTGTCACGAGTGAGCAAATGAAAGGAGAATTGGATCTGCCAGTTAGAAACGTCTGATGCCCTATAGCCTGCTAAAGCTGCAGCTCCTTTCGTTGCCTCATTTGTAGCCACACGTGAAGTACTGTGCCTGACCCTTTGAATGAATGCCTCTTGCCCTGGAATGACGTGGAAGGGTCCATCGTGTCTCTCCAGTTAAATCTAACGGTTTTCAAGTGTTTTTTGAAGCGCTGCCTGTTTCTGGATCCCTGTTAGCAAAGAGAGAACATTTACGTTAGGAAAGCAATGAAGGCGTAGCTAAAGTTGCACGGTCGTGGTAGTTTTTTTAGAAACCCAGATTCTTTTGACCCTGCTGCCAGGCAGTTAGTCACATGTAATTGGATTTTGCTACAGGTGTCTCTTGACAAGGGTGACAGAAAAGACAGAGATTTGCAAGAGGACCTGTGGTTTGAACTTTCTAGCGAGGCTCTCTGCAACTGGATGATGTTTGTGCGTCCAGCCCAAAACCATTTGGAACAGAACCTGGTAGCGTATCAGTACGGCCACCATATTTATTACACAACCATTAAAAACGTGGAGCCCAAGCAGGAACTCAAGGTATGGCATTGCTCATGTTTTGGGACTCATTTTTCTACTGATGAAATGATGTCTTAGAGTTGCTGCTAGAGTGCATCTTCAAGGGCCAGGAGCGATTGCTGTAAAGAGCTTTTTCTGATACAGGACGTGATGGCCTGAATCAAATGTCACTCAAGTCAGTAAGTAGTTAGCCACCGACATACGCATTTTAAACGAGCTTTGCCTCTGGTATAAAATGATGAAGTTGAAAATTAAAGTATGTAAATGATTTGTCTATCACTGTCATGCTTTACACTACATATATTCTACTGATGCAATGTAATTTTTTTGCAGCAGTCTAATTCTTTATGGTTCTGGATGCCCTTTCCAGTTAGTCCTGTGTGCCCTTGACTTGTTTTCTGGTGCCTTAAGTGACTGTGGTCTCTCACTTTACCTGGCTTTCCTGGAACTTTTGAAACTTTGCATGTGGAAATTGATAAAGGATGTTGTGACTTCCCAGTGAGTTACTTTTTGTTCCCTCTAAAAACGTTTTGATTACTTTGAGCTCAAAGCAGCGCGGCTGGCTGAGATGGCCTTCGTTTTCAACATCTTCTGGGGAACTGGGGGCAACCTAAAAACTTTGATATCAGGAAACTATTCATTCTTCAAATCTTTTCTTGCACGCAGATTTCGACAATTGAACAAAAAACTGTTTTAAACACGCTTAGCTAAACCAGGGCTAAGACTCTGCTTATACACTACTTTCTGGTTTTGAAGAGTAGGATTCTTTTTGGTTACTCTGAAATCAGCCCTTAATGTGTCTAAGCTGAATCACTAGAAACCTCGTTAATCCATTTTAAGTGTATCCAAACATCATTTTCTCAGTTTTTTAAATCAGTTGGAAATCGGACTTTAATTAAATTTGTACAGACCTGCCTGTAGAGGCACCGTTTTTCTTGCTTCATGTGTCTTTTGGGGTAAAATTAGTGTGATGATTGAAAGCTAATTACCTAGGGTCTGTAATGGGTTTTCCTCCCTGAGAGGATGTAGGACACTGATATAAATTTTATCCGAAGATTGGAGTAGGAGGATCAGTCAGTTAAAGTTGAGAACTTCTGTATTGCGTGACAGGTGAGTCATCGAGGCGCTCCAGGCTTTCTTGGTTGTCCAGCTAGTGAGATGCCTGTGAGGTAACGTGCACCTGCTAGTGAGTCTCGGAAGGAGCTGGAAATGCCACTCACGGCTGCTCTGAAAACAGTTGTGGCCCACTGCAAGTTTAAACTTGCCCAGATTTTTCATACTGAAAATGTGTTTGTGCCTTCTTGAAGAAATCTGTTCTGAAACGGAACATTTTTAATTGAACAGTATAATTAAAATGAGAGAGAATGCAAGGATTCTGAGCAAAATGTGAGCATCTGATTTGGGGCTCTAAAACTTTGTTTTTCTGCCTCTTGTGGTTTTCTCTGCTAAAGGCTTCCTAGTCCTCTCTTCCAAAGAAAGGGGTTCAGCGTGCTGCAGGCTGGTGGTTCTTTGTTTTGGGAAGCAGGACCGTATAGCTCCAATCCTTCAGAAGTTCAGAAACATTTTAAATGAGTCTCTGGACACTGCTGCCTATTGTCTATGCAAAGAGAGCGGGAAGGAAATGGGAAATCTCCCGAGTTAAAAACTTCTCTCTTCTTCTTGGTGCAAGAAGTAACAGTACTCTGCTGACATCCATCCTTTACAATATTACAGTCAGGTCTAAAGAGATAAATCTTATTTCCTTTAGAGCTACTGGTAGCCATGTGTGAGATTAACATTCGTATTAGGAGGCTATACCTTAAAATTAAATGGATATGCCTTCTGAGCAAAGATCTTTTATTCCTCAGTGGGGGCATATTGATCTCAATAGGCTTTATTATTGAGGATGAAAGGAGCGATAAGAGTTAGCGGTTGAGGCGAGTGAAGTAAATGTATTGCTTAAAAACCATTTTTAAACGAATTCCTCTTAGTTCTGGTTGCATCTAGAAGTGTTTTGTTACCTTGTGTCCTTGCTGCAGGTGTGGTACGCTGCCTCTTACGCAGAGTTTGTGAACCAGAAGATCCATGACATATCTGAAGAGGAAAGGAAGGGTAACTTGGGCTCTTCTGCTCTCAGTTTTTGCAATGTGATAGTGGTTAGGTGTTGTACTTCTTAAGTTTCAAGTCTATGGCCTGCATAGTGCTGCCAAATTTCTGCTAGGTTAAGAAAAGCTGAACCAGATCTAAACTGTGTTATTGAGACTTATTACTGCTAACTTTCCTCGTGCTAATGTTACAAAAGTTTAACCTTCTGCCTCAGTTTCTGGGAAGCATTAGGTTGCTGCTGGAAATAGTAATGTTTCTGTACTCGATATCTAATGTTGAGTCTGTGTAATAAACCGATGTGCTGCTGCTTTAGATTGAGAAATTTCCCTTGACCTCCCCAAAATTATACCAGAGACACAATCCTGTAGGTGCTGTTTAAAACAAGAGCATATTTAAAAATCTTGCTGAATCTTAAGCGCTGTATATAGTGCATGTGAATTGTCCCCAGTGGCCCTTTTGTCTTTCTGTGATGAGCAGTAGTCATGCCACAGTGCAGAGGGGATAAAAGCAAAGCTAAATGGAGCGGTTGCTGGGTATTCTGCGCCGTCTGCCTAACCTTCAGGGAAGAAATACGTCCCACAGAGGACAGAAAGGCTTTGGGGGGGGAAAAATGAGGTGTTTAATTGGTGGTGACTGAAATGCTGTTATTGACATTTCCACTCGAATGTAGTTCTCAGAGAGCAAGAGAAGAACTGGCCGTGTTACGAGTGCAATCGCCGCTTCATGAGCTCAGAGCAGCTCCAGCAGCACCTCAACTCCCATGATGAGAAGCTGGACTTCTTCAGCAGGTACTGAAAGCTTTAGCTCTGTGTGTCACTGTGGTGCTTCCCCAAACTTGCAGAAGGAAGGGTCTTTGCCCTAGAGATCTTATTGACAGCCTTGAGAGAATGGCTTGGCAGCAGAAGGTGAGACTGTGGCACCAGGAAGCTGACTGGTGTGAGAAACTTGGCGAAAGTAGTAGGTTGAGGGCAATAAATACCTAGTTGAAACTGGTAAGGTTCTTGTTGTTTGCCTTTGATTTTTCGCCAGTGACTTTTTAAAAATTGCAGTATTTCATACCACAATATTGAAATACTGATGCTTCTCAGATATATGCAGGTACAGAGCTTGGAGAACAAGACTTCTAATGCTTTGGCTCCTCACTGGGCTGGCAAGGTAGTCTATCTTGACCTATTAAAAGCTGAACCTACAAACGTCCATCAGAGCAGAAGACATTGGTGCTGCTTTTTTCCTGAAACTTAGCAAGTGGCTCTGTTTTGCTGTGGGTTTCTTTTTGTTGGACACAGAAAACTCTTCCCTTTGGTTTTCTTTGTGACATCAATGGCGAAGTGCCTTTTTGGGGAGGATGTTATGGCTTCAGGTTTTAAATTGGTTTCCTTGTGCATTTGTTCTGTCTAGCTGTAAAATGCTTTCCAGCACACCGTACGCTGGCGTGTTGGATGTAGGAGAGTTGCCATGGCAGAGGACTTGCCAGAAGCCAGCAGTCCTCTCGATCCTGCGATAACTGAAATACATTTTAATATGGTCTGGACTTTGATTGCTCAAAGAGCACAAAATGAATAGGTACCAGCCAGTACCCTATTTTTTCGCTGCCAGAATTTCTTCAGACTTGATTTGCTGCAGGCCATTGTTATGGAGTTGAATGGGTGAATAGTGATGCTGAGAAAGAATGCATAAAATCAGTGGAGATTCCAAATCCATCTTCTTTGTCTGTAACCTGGAGCCCTATGTATTCTGCAGAGCCAGAGGCCGAGGTCGTGGGCGAGGAAAGAGGAGGTTTGGACCAGGCAGACGCCCGGGACGCCCTCCCAAATTCATGCGTATGGAAGTAACCAGTGAAAATGGGGAAAAGTGTGAAGAAGGGACGCAGGTATATTTTTGGAGATGGGGAGGAGGAAAAAAATCCACATGGGGGATCTAAACCCTTGACTAAAAGAATTTGGGGTATCAGTGCAAACTGAGGGTGTGCTTCATATTTATACCAGAGTAATTCTTGGTTTTTAGCTGTGATTTGCTGCCAGGGGAGCACACTACTTCTATAAAAACTCTAAAACCACTTGCATTTGTACAGCAACTTTCATCCTGAAGCACTTAGCAGTGAGATGGGTTATTGCAGCAGTTTAGCCAGCATCACAAAAGTAATTTAGACAGTAAAACTGTAATGGGAATTTAGGTTCATATTTGTCCTTTCTGGAACGTGAGGTCAGAGCCTGGTCTTACAACTGTTGCTTGTAGGATTAAATCAGTTTGAGATATGATTCTTTATGATGTTTTAATGTTAAAAAAAAAAGGGGCCTCCTGTAGCTATAGCTATTGCAAGATGTTCTTTTGTGTTTGATTGTTTGTTAAATTCTGTAGGGACCTAATATGATGTATTTATATAAGTAAAATGCTAATTTCTCTTTGCTGACCATGCTTAGGTTACCACCAGGTCCTTTTACGAAAGGTGTCAGGAGGGATCGGTGGCTCTGTTTTATGACTTAGCTGGAAGCTGATACCTGGAGCAGTAATTTTCCTCTGGTGTCTCGCTGGGTCGTGGTTCAGTGCTGAGTCAGAAGGAGGAATGTGTGTGTTGCCTATGACTGCCTGCCGCTCACTTCCTGAGCGTGGAGCACGGCCTAAAACGTTGCACTAAGCACGGGCAAGTGCAAGCTGACGTGACCCAAGCCAGCTCCATGTAGACAAGTGAGCATAATGCTGTTCCCAAACTCTTAACTGCAGAGAGACAGGGCTTGCTGGGTGCAGTCCCATGCTAATGTGGCTGAATGGCCCATGGACTGGAGGTGGCTTGGAGCATGGCCCGGAGCTAGCTCGTGTGTGTCTGTATGGTCAAGCAGGGCCATGGTTATGTCCCAAGCCTTTGGAGGTCTGCCCGCCTTGCTAATGGCTGGACACGAGTTCATCTGCCTGAGAACTTCAGACCTGGGACGCTGTGAGCACAGTTTAGTGTCAGCAAGCGTGGAAACTTGCCACCTAGACCAGGACTGGGCATGGGCTGGTGTATTGCTCTGCAAAGTGTCTCTATCTGGTGAGCATTCACAGCTGCGCTCCCTCTGGCACCTCCATGTTTTTCTTCTTCTCCCACACCTGCTTTTGTGATTTGACAGTGCCAGCCGTGAGCTGATACACTTCTGGTTGCACTGAGCGATGTCAAGGAGCGATCTATGTGTGTTGTTTTGGTTTTTTTCCCCTTGTAGTATGAGATTATTTCATCCCAGAGGAGTTAGTGGAATTAATATGGGAAGAATGTAGATTTTTTGATAGGTGCTTCCTGCTCCCAACACCCTCCCTGTTCTCTTTTGCTAATGCAAAAATGGAGGAAAGCAGCTTTGTGTGATAAGTGTAAGTGATGTATGCAGCTGGGTGGAGGAGAGTATGCAGAGCTTGGAAACTGGATAGCAAAACAGACAGTGCACAGAATAATGATCTCGTTTGTCACTTTCCAGTTGAGCACTGCAGCTAGTTTGTTAGAAAGGAGAAGACATGGCATAGCAATGTGATCATGTTTCAAAGTGACAACAGTTTCAACGAGACAGAAATTCTCTGCCTTCCCTGATCGGTGCTAGTCACTTTGGTAGTAACATTTCTCACAGGTCAGCCTACGTCACCTTTGGTTAAAGCAGCAATAGTCCAAGTGCAGAAGAACTGGCTTGGCTGTTACCAGCTGCGTTGCTTTGATTGTGTCCGATCAGAAAACACGATGGCCAAGAGAGTCACCTTCCCTAGCGCTCTGAGTGCTGTTGTAGGTGGAGGTGATCTGCTGAGAGCATCAATAGAACGCAGCAGGAAAGCATTAGCGGAGATCCGTTTTGTTTATAGCTTGTGATTAAATCTATAGAAATCTTGCTGTCTGCTGAGTATTATCAAAGCATTTTTCAGTGGGTGGGGGGAATAATCACTGGTTGTATGATTTGCGATTTCAGGACTTGCTGCATTTTTCCAGCAAGGGGCAGTTTGATGAGGCCGGACAAGCCACACTGAATGGGTTGGAGCAGCAGGAGCAGACGCCGGTGCCATCAGAGACGCAGCCGGCACTGGAGCAGCAGTCACAAAACCACCCGCTACAAATCCAGCCGCAGCATGAGGAGAGCACGGTGCCCACGCAGAGCACCATGACAGCAGATGACATGAGGCGAGCAAAGCGTATCAGGGTAAGCCAAGAGGACAGCGGCTCGTGCCTTCTCTCACCCTCTCCGTGTGCTGTCACCCAGAGAATGCTGGACCTGCCTGCCAGGACCAGCTGGTCTCTTCCTCCCACTGCTGTATCCATTTCCAAATCCCGAATAAAGCGGCTCGTTCCTAGCAAATTGCTTTGCACTGAGAAGAAGACAAATCTCATGTAAAGCACTAGTATCTCATGAGATGCTAGTGAGAACTGGTCAGCAACTGGAGCCGATTCAATTCCAGCACAATAATTCTTTCATGGAAACGCAGTCGGTCCAAGCTGGCAAGCAGGAGTGCCTCAAACAGCCGGCTGAATCATGGTGCTGTGGCACAGACTAATGACTTGTTCACAGCACCATCTGTCTCTCAGAACTCTTGCCTTGCAAAGAGTTGCCAAAGAGGAACCACGACCTCGCTTTACATCCCCTTGGTTGATGAGGATGATATTTAGTGATAAAATCCTTTCTTGGGGTAGAAAACCTGCCTGGTTTTGAGATGAAAACCTGTGCTAAGAGCTTTATGTACCAGCAGCGAGCACTTTGAGCCTGAGCTTTGTGTCAACTGGGTGAGCTGTTTTTTCTTTACTATGTGTGGGAGGGAAATGATTCAAGCAAATAATCCTTCAAGCCATGTAACTGGGAGATTGGTTTATTTAGCCTAAAATCTTTTTTGTTCTTCCGTGTGTAAAAAGAATTTTGATTACAGAAAGGAACAGCTGCAGTAGTGGTAAAGCTTCATTTTCAGGGCATGAGAAAGGATTAGAAAAGAGTTGAGTAACTGTTCCATAGAGGAAGGTGTTGAGCCAAATTTTGCTCTCAGTTTATAGCAATATATAGGCGAGACCAGGGGTGGTGTTACCCCATAAATGCAGCGGGATGTCTTGAAGGAAGAATTTGGCTCTGGCACATCTAGACTGTAGAATTTTTGACCCTATAAAATGCTTGCACTCTGTGAATGTCAAGTTTCTACCAGTAATTTGATTTTCATGTATTAGAAGCTTGGGGGATTTTTACTGAACGTATTGAAGGGTGAATAGCGGAGTACAAAGGTAGATGCTGAGTTTTTTGACTGTAAAAACCATGGGTATTGACTGCTTATGATGTGCCACAACTTCCTCAGTAGAAAGCTGAGGCCTGAGTGTGATGGGAAGAGAAGATGTTGCCTGTTCCGCTGAACTTGTGAACCCAAATATGAACTGAAGATTTTCTTAAACAGTAAATGTGGGAAGAAAGGGACAGAGATTCTGAAGTTACTTCTTTGCCTTGTGACTTAGCTTTTGTTCCCTGGAATGTTGTCGCACAGGGATGACAACTCGGAGGAGTGCAGTGGTGGTTTAGTGCTCGGTGGCGTGTCTGTATCGCCAGATCTCCCTGACTTCCTGTGCCTCTGGCAGCTTGTGCTCAGCAGAGTTCTGGAGAGGTTTCCAGATAGGGGCACTGGCAGAATGGCAGATGGGTGGTTGCACAGCACCTTTCCATATTGCATCAGGCTGTGAGCAATGAGAACTTGAGATAAGAGTAAACTAGCAAGCGTTGTTTTTTTTATGCACTGAAAAATCACAGCAAGCTCTAGCACCCTATGAGCACTCGTTCAATTCAACTATTCACATCACCTTGTTATAATAACATGCACTTAATGTTATAAGCAAGAAAACACTTGGTTTTAAGATGTGTAGTACATCATTCACTTGCACAGAACAGGTAGAAAGTCTTGGCTTCTGATTATGATCTGAAGACCTCTGTAGTTCCAGTTCTTCCTTTATTACTCATGTAGGATTTAGTTTTCAAAAACAATTCTGTGTGAATAGTTTCATCTTTTTCTAAGGTTGAAGGCAGTGATGTTCTGAGAGTGCTTTCATTCTTCCTGGAAGCACTGAACTCTGGTGCCACAGGGTTAAAGTCCTGATAGGATCAGTTTGTTTTTCAGCCTCTGCTTTAGAGCCTTGCTTGGGAGGTCAGACCTTAAACACGGCAGTCTTATCCCTAGCATTGAAGAGAGGTACACCCACCCTTCAGGATCCTCCAGTAACAAATTAGAGGAACGTTGTGGTCCACAGCCAAAATGAATATTTGTTTTTAATTCAGTTCTGGGCAGTGTCCAGAGTGTCTATGGGCTCATCCCAGAAACATCGGCATGTCCAAATTGCTTTTTTTACGTGCAGAGCTGATCTTAAAAGGTCTTTTGCAGAGGTGACTGCTTTACTCCGAGGAAGGAGCTGGCAGGGATAGCGATAGGATTTGGAAAGCACAGGCACTTCCTTCATGCTGAAAGAAATGCAACTGATTGTACAACAGAGTACAAACAGTAAGATGAGGTTATAAAAGTCCTTACTCGACTTTTTCACTCTCTTAACCCTTGCCCTGTTGTCATCCTGCCCTAATTACTCCCTTCTGCTGCTAAAAGCATTTCGTTCTCGCTGTGGCTCTGCAGTACACATTACGTCATTATTAATCAACTCTGAGAAAACATGAAAGGTCACCAAACACCTTCAGGATGATCTGTGGTTTTTATCTTTGCCCTTTAACTCCCTTTTGGGCAGTTATTAACTACAGGGTAAACCTTGAAGATCTGCTTCGTGTTTCCTGAGGCAAAAACCTCAAAGGAGTTTTGCCTGAGTAAAGAGTAAACTCCAGCTAGAAGAGCTGGCCCTCGTAGTGACCCGCAGAAGCGTGGCTATTGCAGAAGTCAAGGCTTCTGTTTCAAAGTCCGTTGCATAACATAAATATTTTTCTCTCCCTCAATGCTGCCTGCTCAGCTGGAGCTGCAGGTAGGTTTGGCTTGGCTTTTTGTTTCGTTGGGTTTTTGCTGTATCTAATCAAATGGTACGTAACAAGATCACCTTCCATGTTGTTTTGTCCAACTTCTGTTTAGTGTCTCCTGGTTGACCCTGCATCATGCATTGTCACATCTGTTCTTCTTTAAGCAACCAATATCCAGAACTAAGTGTTATCTGCATAACAACTTGCATTCTTCTAGTTCTGTTCATACTAATTGCAAATTTGAGGTGAATATTATAGGAGAAAAACGCTTGGAATGAAATACTATAATATCCATCTTGAAGTTATGGAGGATTTGTTTACACAGTTGTTTGCACTGGATCAATGTTATCTGTTTATGAGACAACACTTAGTTATCTCTTTCTGTTTTTATACTAGATAGTTTAACTAACTGACAAGCAGTAAAATGTTTCACCCTTCTGTAGCCTTTGAGATAGCAGTGGGACTCTGATTTACACGGTGTAGGCGTATGGCCTGCTGTCTTACGGGTCGGGTGGCTGGGGGTTACAAACAGCGGGGGACAGCAATAGTGCGGTGAAGAGCTTGAGGTGCAGATCTTCTAAACTACTTGGCTTATTAGCATATGGTTAAGGGGAAAATTAGATACCTCTGACTCCAAGCAACGTGTTAATTTTTACTTAGCCACACGTCTATCTTTCCAGCTCACTGTGTCATTTACAGCAGATCCGTGTATTTCCCATTGTCTCCACTTGTAAAATGGAGATGATGACAATTCATGGGAGGGCTCATCTGGGGCTCCTGTATTAAACTGCTAGCTTGTTTCATAGCGAAACAGTTGCTCTCGTGTTCCTTTTTCCAGAATGAAAGTATAAGTTTCCCTCTGCAGTTCAGAAGGTGAAAAGGATCGTTCGGGTTCACTAATCTGATCTCTAGCACAGCATTTTACAATATTGCCAAGCTGTTCCCTTGTTCCAACAGTAAAGCTCCTTTACTTTCTCATTGTCAGCTGTTGGCACACACTTAAGGGACACAGCAGACATTCCCTCAAGAAAAGAGGAGGGGAAACCAAGGAAATCTGTTTGCAGATTTGTCTTGAATGTATCTCATCAAGTATGTAATACTGAACATGTGTAAGCATAGGTGCCAGCAATGTAACTACTGAGATGTAGATTCTGTGTGTCACATCTGAAAAGACATCCATAAATGCTGATGTATAGATCTTCTTGTGGAGAAGAGTAAATATTCCTTAGGCTTCTTGCAGAGAAACGGCAACATGGCAGTGTTCTTTCGGTACAGTAGGGCTGATACTGTGCTGTGGGATTTCACCCGTGCAGAGGCATGGCTGACTTCTAGCTTTGCAACTATCCCACATAGTTGTCACCCAATACTGAAGTGCAGGTGCAGGGTGTGCTTGCCTGTTTCTGCAGGCAATGTGTCCAGCAGCATCTGTTTCTCCAGCAGGCATCGCTGATATCAGGACTGGGATGGCTCTCTAACTTTTATCTGAAGGGGAGGAAGGAAAGAAATAACAGTCAGGAAATCTTACAGAAAAGGTAGACTGGAGGATAGCACACACCCAAGCAAAGCAGGGACTGGGAAGAGAAATTGTGTGCAGCAGGAGTGGAGAAAAACAGATAAGAGCAGCCTGGTACATTAAACTTTAAAATGAATGTTCACACAACCGGCATTATGCGCAATTCACAATATTCCTGAAGTTTCTTGCAATACCGAAAAAAGCAATTTCAAGTTTGACTGTGTGTAATCAACTCCCCCTGGAGTAGACTGCAGAATCGATCAGAGTTCCTCTTGATTTAGCACCAGCGTGTTTGTCTTTCATCATCTTCATTTTCAGGCTCTAGCACATGATATATGCTAAATGGCAAAGAGAGGCGAATTGCTCACAAGTTCTTACCTGTTGCCCGTAAACCTGCCCTTCTGCCCCTGATGTAGTGTTTTGAAGTGCCGTTCTTGCTTTTGACAATAACAAAAAGGTTGAGCATATGCTCCACCAGAAGTCTTCCAGGCAATGCTAAACCACCGCTGCACATCTCTGGTGATGTTTGGTGCAGAAGCTGATTCTGTAAAGGGCTGTGGAATTTCTTAAGCCCTGCTCCTGTGTGAAAGGCAGGGCATTAGCTTGCTCTTGCTTTGTATGGTGGCTGAACTTCTGACCCAATCCCCCCAAATCAGCTGGAATTGCAGCTTTTCTCATGCCCAGGTCTGTACTTCAGAAGACTTAGTTTTATTTTATAGAAAAATGCCATGCTAAAGACAGAAGTTGGCTGAATTGGCAGAAAACAGCAACTGGAGAGCCAAGTCCTGCATTGTGTTCTCCTAATTCAGTGTGTAACTGCAGGTACATCCCTCAACTTCTGCTTGTCACAGCCTCCCCCTCTGTAAAATGGAGACAGTATCTAGAACACAAAAGCTTTAAGTTTAGGTTCACGGATCATCCGGTATACTTAATCTTGAAAACACTTGAATGTGGAATCCACACATAATAATAACAGCTAATGGTCTTTTCCATGTTTCTTTCAGAATGCAGCTCTTCAGCACCTGTTCATACGGAAATCCTTTCGCCCGTTCAAATGCCTCCAGTGTGGGAAGGCCTTCCGCGAAAAGGACAAACTGGATCAGCATCTGCGGTTTCACGGACGGGAAGGGAATTGCCCTTTGACTTGTGACATCTGTAACAAGGGCTTCATCAACAGCAGCGCTCTCGAGAGCCACATGAAGTTCCACATGGACCAGAAAACGTACTCCTGCATCTTCTGTCCCGAGTCCTTTGACCGCTTGGATCTGCTGAAAGATCATGTGGCCATCCATGTCAATGATGGCTATTTCACCTGCCCTACCTGCAAAAAGCGCTTCCCAGATTTTATCCAGGTGAGATGCCGTGCTGATTTGAAGCACTGGCTCCGGGTCCCTTGCGAGCACTCGGTTTATGAATTTTTCAGTACTGTTCTTGTGTAACGACGCATGTCAGTTCATTGTCACAAGATAAAAGGGGTCCCTGCCAGTCAGCAATGAAAAAGGAGTGACCAAGCACTCCTAGGTGTTGTCTTACGCCACTGAAGTGCTCTTTCCACTAAGTAGTCAGTTGTGGTACTTTAATCTGGCATTAGAAGGCACTGTACTGTTGGACAGGTGGTCCCTTATCCCCAGAAAACGCCCAAAGCAGAGGTCCCGACTACTTTTGGTTGGTACAGATCCACGGCACAAAACCATATTGTCTTTTGTTGTATGCAGCATATCCCTGAATACACCTTGTCCTTTGCCATTAAGACTCTGAACCAAAAGCATTTGTGCTTTTACATGATAAAAATATCTTTCAATCCCTTCACTGTTTTTGTCAGGGTAATTTGTTTGCATGCCTTGCAGAAATGCCAGAACAGATCAGGATACTCTGCTTCCTGACTTCCCCCCAGGCTTCAGCTGGGTACTTACTCCTCTTCTCTGCACACTGCTTAGGAGAGGTTGCGCTGGGGTAGTGAGTAATGTAACTACTTTGTGCAGCGTGCACAGCCACCAGAGGAGATAGTTGTTACAATTTAAGGATGCTGTTTCGATGTTCAGTAAGAAAAAAACTGAGACGTACCATGTACGTATTCATGATGCTTCACATGGACAAAGAGCTTGATATGTCTTGCTGAGCTGCCTGACTGAAATTGGAATGTAGAAATCCACTTTATGTCCAGTAATAGGAACTGATAGACTAGCCAATAGGCTAAAGAGGAAAGGATGGGGGAAAGTGATTTACTAATATGATTCCACCCTGGCTAAAACCCTTTATCTTCTGTAAATGTTGAACAAGGGAAAATGTTGATGACTCAGAAATGCTGTACTGCAACCTAATTTCCCATAAATTTTCCTGTGAAACTGAGCCAGTCAGAAGAAGATCCCACGTCTTTTTTCCAGCTGTTCAGCTCTATTTTGGAGTTTAAAGATGATATTTTTTTTCATTTGGTGCTATGTAAATAATTAAGTCTAGTCACCGTAAATTGCTGCCTAGTGAAATACTTTTACGTGGAACAGATCAAGATACTAAGTCGTTCCATGTATGATCAGTGTTAGAAGATGCTAAAGATTCAATTAGGATCCATTTCTTGAACAGTGCTTGGATTTCAGATGTTAAACCTCAGTAGTTACTTTATTGGGGGGAAAAAGTCCCACGAGATGCTTGAAGAGGTCAAGGATAGTCCCAAAGTATGCAAAAGGAACTGCCACTCAGGAATGGCATGCAAATGGCTTTCTGTCTGTGTGTGTTTGTTGCCAGTTGTAATTGCAAGCTTGTTCTCTCTGACTGAAAGGAATTAGTCCTTGTATTTATATTTCTGATAAATGAAGTAAAGATAAGGAACCCCAGACAAGCTTGTTAACTCAAGGATGATTCAGTAAAACTGGTACATCATGGACTTCTGCTGCCCATGAAGTGCTCGCCTGCGCAACAGCTGATGTCTTCAAGAATCAGTGTTGAGGAAATCAAATCCTCCATCCAGAAGCAGAATAGAGATGTTATGGCTTTATAGAAACTATTGCCAATATATCAGCTGTTCTGATAAAACACTTTTTAAGCCTAAGCAGATTAGAGAACTCTTAGAACCTTTTTCCTTCTTTCTTTTTCCTTTGTGCTAAGAGCTTCTGAGAGTGTTTTACCACATGCTCTTCTCTTTTGAATAAATTCTATTTTTCTGTGCAATTCTAGGTCAAGAAACACGTACGCAGTTTCCATTCAGAAAAGATTTACCAGTGTACGGAGTGTGACAAGGCTTTTTGCCGTCCTGACAAGCTGCGACTCCATATGTTGCGACACTCGGACCGCAAAGACTTCCTGTGCTCCACGTGTGGCAAGCAGTTCAAGGTAAGATGACTCTTGACCGGATCGTTCCTGGTACAGGTGGAGAACACCATTCTTTACCCTCCTTTGAGCAGACAAGCTCGTGTTCTCAAAGGTGGAAGAAACTATCGTGTGTGAACATGCTAGACGTGCACGCAAGTTGCGTGCACTGCTTCGTGTCGCGTGTCAAGCTATGACATCCATTTCTGATGGAGAAGGGGCACGATCCACCCCAGCAGCTCTCATCAGTGGATTAATAATATTCTTGGCCAAGGTGCCTGTCTGTGGGATGCATCTTATCAGCACGTGACATCCAAATGCCTTTCAGATCCCTCCAGTATAGATGCAGTAGGCTGTGAGCCGGGTAAACTGTGGTGGCAGCAGCCTGTTCCTTGTCACTTAGTTTCTCGTGGGATACTGAGGGACTGGATGCTTTTGGGTGAAGAAGCACGTGCTAGACAGTGTATGTCCGGAGAAGCTGGATTGCTTCCGGGCAGTAGGTTCAGTACTGCTGTAGGACTTGAGGTCTTCCTGAGTCAAGAGTGTTATTTGATGCAAGTTTCCAGCCGTACAGAGTTGAGACCTAATATTTTAGATAAAGAAGAGCCAGAGTGGAGGGACTTGTTCTCAGAGGCTGCTAAACTAGCATTAGTTTGGCTTCTGCTTTTGTGGCTGAGCAACCTCGGCTTGGTTTGAAGGATAAACCAAAGCCCAGAGGGTTCCTACTGAGCTGTCTGACACTGAGCGTGCAACTCTGTCTCATGACAGCGCTGGAGAGGAACAGCCAGAGAGATCTCTGAACAACTTAAATCATGGCTCTTCCTTGTAACAGGTAGTAAGGCAGTAAGCGGTGCTGATACTTTTCTCCCCGACTTTCTCTTTCCCTAGAGGAAAGACAAACTGCGAGAGCATATGCAGAGGATGCACAACCCAGAGAGGGAGGCCAAGAAAGCTGATCGAATCAGCCGCTCAAAAACATTCAAGCCTCGGATAGCTTCCACTGACTACGAAAGCTTCATGTTCAAGTGCCGGCTCTGTATGATGGGTTTCCGCCGGAGGGGCATGTTGGTGAGTGTCTGTGTGTTCTAGCCTCTCTTGCAAGGTATGTGCTCAGTTTTGATGGATAGTTAAGGAATAAAGATGGCCATCCAATGGCTGGAACACAAGGATGCTGTTAAACTGGGAGAATTCTGCAGCCGAGTTGAGATTGTATCTCTCAAAACTGTGTCTAGACTCTTCATCAAATGTGTGCCTCTGCGTATCTCATTGCCTGTGGTGTGTGTCTGGTTGTCACTACTGTATCTTAATGCTGATGCTGATTGATGTGTAACGTGCTTAGCAGAACATAAGATTAATATATTGCCTAGTTCAGTCTTACTGCCTCAGTTTTCCTGTCTTTCCTGGGTTTTTTTGTTTCTCCTGCTTCTTGAGGGGCCTCTCCTGGCCACGCCGTGCAACTGCCACTGTGTAAGTGGTGCTGGGCAGCGCGAGATGTTATTTGCAAAGATTTCATGAGGGTTGTGATCCCGGCTAGCCAAGGCCTCCCTGGGCAGAGGTCCTTTACATTACCTCGCTCTCAGCTTCAAGGGAGTTCTGGCAAGCTATTTTAACCCTTCACATCTTATTTTTCTATAGAGAAACTGCAAATGAGATCTAGCAAAGCCATGTTTGCCTTCAGCAGCCGACTGTGAAAGCACAATAGCCCTTGCAGCAGCAAATGCTTCTGGTGCTGCTGACTAGCATTATTACAGTTTTGGTTTGGCTGTTACCTGTGTCTAAGAGAACAAGCAATTGCTTGGCTTCCATCTGAAATATGCTCTTTTGTTCTCTTTCTTTCTGTTAAGGTGAATCATTTATCAAAGAGACATCCAGACATGAAAATAGAAGAGGTGCCAGAGCTCACGTTGCCCATCATCAAACCCAACAGAGATTACTTCTGTCAGTACTGTGATAAGGTATGTAAGGAAGTCACCCCTCGGAGGGTAGCTCAGTCCTAGACCTGTATGCAACCAGTTTGTCTCGGTGTAGAAACATCTGGCAGGGTTTGTAGCTTTTTTTGAGGTGCTTACCAGCAACATTTCTGCAGCGCTATCCAAAAGAAATTTAGAAGAAATGCATTTAGGCCAAGGTAGCTGAATGCTAATTGAAAACTGCAGGCCTTCTTTTCTTCTGTCTTGGGAGTTGGTAAAGCTTAAATACTGTCATCCAGCCAGCAGTCACCCACTCTTAGTCCTGTATCACTTTTGCAATCCAGTGCTAAGTATCCTATCTATAATTGCTGAACACTAATTTATTTTGGTTTCTGTATCACTTCTGAAAGTTAGTCTCTAATGCCTTTTATTTTAAGCTGCTTACTTAGTCATGTGCCAGTAATTCCCAGTGTTCAGTGGAGCCTGAAACTGCTTCTGCATGGCCTTGGGGTTCCTGTTCATACTCCCTGGCTTTAGCTTTTTATGCATGTGGGCTTTTATTTGCCAGAGAGTGTATTTTGACTGTTCTTATCCTCAGTATGTTCTTCTGATGCCTCCTTCCTTTTGTTGAAAGGGGGTGAAAAAAAGGCTAGCTTTAAATAATACTACAGAATAATCATTTGTTGATGTGCCTAGGAAGAATTAAAAAATGTTGATTGCTGAAGGCTATTAAAACCGTTTGATACTGTGTATGAGAGCGGAGGCATCAACCCTCATGACAAATTAACATTGGCTAAAGTACAACTTTGATCAGCGCTTCTGATGCTTGACCTTCCAAGTATTGGGCAAAACATGTTTTCCTCATATCTTCCTGTCCTGCTTCGCTTTGTTGTGGCACACAAGTTCTCAAATGGCTTCTGCATGCTGCACAGAAAGGGGTGGTTATTGCAGGTTAATAAAACACTGGCAGGTGTATGTATATTCATGCATTATGTTGTAATTGTTTGGGGATGTAACTAGGCATATTGTCCAAAGCAACGTTGGGACCTTCCAGATGAAGATAACTGGTAGCTGTTTTCTGCACAGACATCAGGATTACACCATTTTCATCCCAAATCTTTACCCTGCAGGTGTACAAGAGTGCCAGTAAACGCAAAGCGCACATCCTGAAGAACCATCCTGGTGCTGAGCTACCTCCAAGCATCCGCAAACTGCGCCCTGCGGGCCCTGGGGAGCCGGATCCCATGCTGAGCACCCACACCCAGCTGACAGGCACCATAGCCACCCCTCCGGTCTGCTGTCCCCACTGTTCCAAGCAGTACAGCAGCAAGGTACGGGGTTGTCTCGCGGCCTCCGAAGACGGGCTCTCCCTGGTGATGCTCTTTCACGGTCTCTGTCATCTGTCAGTCCACAAGCAGAGCTCTTTTACTCTGAGTCAGAGTGCTGGTTTTGTGCTGCATGCTGACAATACAGGCACAGCTTGCTCATTTTATGGCAAAAAGGTTGCCTAAATAGATAGCGTGAGCTTGAAAGAAGAAACAGAAATGTTATCAGGGCGCGGTCACAAATGGAAAAGCTTGGGAACTGCTCACTGACAGCAACAAGGGAGAGAAGTAAGGAAAAAGAAGGTGACCTCTGGAAAAGGTCCCCAAAATATTTAGCTGTGTTGGGTTAAAAAGCTTACAGGTTGTGGTGTTTAGGGCAATGTTTCAGTACCAGATAGCTCTAATCAGCAGGAACTTTGTGATCCTTGTTTCCTTCTTGCTGACCAGAGCATCCCATAGTGTGAATCTGGATGCTGCCTTAATGGTCCGTAGGGCTGTTTGATTTCAGCTGGCCCGCAGCAGAGCTGCTGACCGTCTTTCTAACGCTCTTTTGCGTCTCTGTAGACGAAGATGGTACAGCACATTCGCAAGAAGCACCCGGAGTTTGCTCAGCTGCCTAACACAATACACGCCCCGCTGGCGACAGCTGTCATCAGTTCCACGCCTGCTGTTCTAACCACCGACAGCACCACCGGAGAGACTGTTGTGGTAAGGATTTGAGACCTGTGAGTTTAGGCCAATGGAGGGAAACGAACAGAAGCCCTCTGGTATAGCAGTCTTAGTGCTTATTTGGCAGACATCGTTATAAAGCATGTGTTAGGACATTATTTGAGATACTTCTGTTCCTGAATCTGTGTGTTGTAGTTTCCCCTCTGCCAGGAACTACATATTTCTCTTTCGGAGCTCTAAGGATTTGTCTTTTTCTCCTACTTCATTCCCTCCTTTCATTCAGACCCATATGCTACTGACTCCACGTAATACTTCCACACATGTCTAACTCAAGAATATCTATCTTGTGGATTTTCACTGGGACTGTTCTCTCGAGGTGCTTGCGGTATTTGGGATCAGGAGGACATGTTTAACGATGACTGAGGACTGGATCAAACTGTTCAGAGGGGTCAAAATCGTTCTGTAATCCTTTAGATGGTGCAGAACTGAGTGATAGGAACCTCCAGCAGCTGATCTCGCCACTGTTAACACATCAGCTGCTACGGAAATGAAAGCTGAGACTAGAAAAATGAGTTTTGTCTCTTAGTGGTGCTGGGGTGCTGCATAGTTTTAGAAATCTTAACTTCAGTTTAAAACTTGCTATTTGAAGACTGCAATGGGATAAAAGACTGTTTTGCTTGAAAATGGGCAGATTGAGCCAGGGTGCTGTTGGCTTCGTAAACCTGTTTAGGTGCCAAGTGTGTTTACACACTTAGGAAATACAGCTGTCAAGAAAAGTATTACTCTGGCAGGTGAGGAGAGGCAGAATATGTCCAAGAAGCACTTTTTGACTTGGAAGCCAAGTAAACTGTTAACAATGCAGGACGTTTGTCTAATAGAATACTGATTTTGTTGTCTAATAGAATACTAATAAGCCAGAAGATTACAAGCATCTTACTGTATGTGAAGTTAGCCTTTAATGTTCCTGATGAGCATTTAGACGAGAGGAGAACAATCCCAGGGATGATCCCTGGTGATTGCTTGGGACCCCGTCCTTTGTACACCATAAGCTCTTGTAAATAAATGACTAGGCCCAATGGTGTAAGTGTAGATTCAGTGTGATAAGAGCTACAGTCCTGCAGAAGTGTTAAATCCAGTAGACTCTGTGATGATGGTCTGTGTCTCTACCTTTCTCAGACAACAGATTTACTGACACAAGCAATGACGGAGATATCCCAGACCCTCACAACAGACTATCGAACTTCCCAGGGAGACTACCAGCGAATCCAGTACATCCCTGTGTCTCAGGCCACAACTGGCTTGCAGCAGCCTCAGCACATACAGCTGCAGGTTGTTCAAGTGGCCCAGGTGAGTGACCTGGTGGGGGACTTGATGTGCTTGCGACCCCATCCACATCAAGCCTGTGCTTTCTTAGGGCTGTAGTGCTCGTAAGTTTATTGGAGTCGTTACAAGAAGTGGTGCAGACTATTTTTTACAGGTAAATTGATAGATAGTGCTTAGGGTTCCCATTGTAAGCGTTGTGTACTAGGCATACATAGTCCTGCCAGTCTTTATCAGCTTACTGAGGACATACCAACGCAGTCCTAATTTAGTTTTAGCTGTATGGACACCTTTGCCTTGAGTCTTCTCTAGAAAGGTTTTCCAGCAACTGGAAAAGTGGGGCAGTGGGTGACCCATTTTTGCAGCTGAGAAGATGAATTTGTATTTCCTTGTTCTCAGTGAGCCAGAGCCAAAATTTGGAAGTACAGAAAGCACTTGCTTTTTCCCTTCGTATCATTTATTAGAATATTTATTCTCTGTGATGTTCAACAGCTTCCTAAAAATAAAAACAGAGTGTAACTAGAGTAACTGAGCTGAGGAAAATAACTCAGGCAGCTGTAAGAAATGGCCGTAGCCTTCAAATCTATTATCCACTGGGTGAAGCTGAAACTACTGTGTCTTTGTATTTGCATCTGAAATTCTGTGTTCTCTGGGCCTCACTACCAATTAGGTTATGAATTTGGTTAATAAAAGCCTAAACAGTGGCCCTGGTTAATATTGACCGTGGCTGTTCTAACAATACAAGAGCATGAATACCGATTCCTGCAGCTAATACTAATTTTATCGAGAGCTGTGACTTGTAATTAAACTGCTCCAATTGTTATCATTAGCAGGTGTTGTTCAAGAAAGCCTTTAATCAGCAAGACTTTGAGCACTTGTCTTGGTACAGAGCTATGTCAAACTAAGGTGTTGGGTCTGTGGATCTTGACTATGTATCCATTTTATAGAAAGATGCTTACAAAGAAGGATGGTCCAGTGGTTGACACTAATCTGGGTTTTCAGGCCCTTTGATTTGAGTCCAGCCTCTGCCACAGACAGCTTGTATGACCTTAGGCAAGCGCTTTCCATCGATGTCACTGTCTCAGTGCCATTACATCTGATAAGTCTACTTCTTTTATCTCCTGGGAGTGCAGAGAGGGTAAGCGCAGGCTTGAACGGCAGCGCTCCATGGCCTCGCTAAGGCTCGTAGCTCATTGTTCCCTCCCTTGTATCACAGAAGAGGTTTACACGACTACTTCTGCAAAGAATTTGAAGTATATGCCTCTGCTCTGATTTTTTTTTTTTCTCCCCAGGCTACCTCACCTCACCAGTCCCAGCACTCCACAGTAGACGTTGGGCAGCTTCATGACCCCCAGACGTACACCCAGCACGCCATCCAGGTGCAGCACATCCAGGTCTCGGAGCCATCGCCAGCCACTCAGTCATCGTCGCAGGTATTTCGCTCTGCCCTTGGAGGGAATGTTTTCCCTGCCAGTCTGTTCAGCGGGCGTATTACACACGCTGATGCAGGAGACAGTCTTTTCTGTGTCATTTAAAGGACCACACATGAAATGACTCTCACGTGAACATCTCTGAGATGATCAAGTAGTTCCCAGATGTTCGTAGGGTGTATGGGGGTGCTTTGTTGTGTTTTTGTTTGGGGAGGGGTTTTGTTGTGGCTTATTTTTCTAATGATATGTACAAGGTAGAGATAAATGGCTGGGAGCAGACAAATTTGAAGTTAGCCAACTGAAGTATGCAAACGGAAATGGACATTCCTCACATACTGGAAGTTAAGCTTTTCATGCTGTTGGGTAGTGTTTAGCCTCTCATCTCAGTTCCCTGCCACAGACTTGCTATGTAACCTTTGGCAAGCAATGTGGCTATTTCAGTTTCTTGATCTCTGCTTGCTAACCACAGAGTGAAGCAAGCTGGAGGAGAGCTTTGCCGTTCTTTGGGCTTGATATGCTACAGAACCTGCTGCCTGCCCCATCTTAAGAAGGATAAGTTTATAACAGTGTAGAGGTATGCAACGCGTAGTACACTGCAAACACTTAATCTCTCTTTTTCCCAGGTTGGAGGTCAGCCTTTGAGTCCCTCCTCACAACAATCTCAGCAGGAGCTCAGCCCCTCGCAGATGCAGACAACGTCATCTGCACCAAACCAAGCCCTCCAGCAGCAGCCAGGGTCTTCTGTTCAGCACACCTATCTTCCCAGCACGTGGAACTCGTTTCGGAGCTATTGTAAGTGTCAGCAGTAGCTCTCAAGAGTAGTTGGCTCGTGTGTGGGACTAGTACGTGCTCTATTTCTCCAGCTACCAAATGGGGTAGTATTTTAAGAGCTCATTAAGCTTCATGATTAATATTCATAGAGGTCTAAGAGGATAAATGGGCTTTGACAAAAGAAAATGGTTGTACTAGCTTTTCTACTGTAGGTCTACAATTATCTAACTCTGTGGTTTGGGGAGGCAGACTGGGCTCCTTTATTCCAAAGAATCTGCATTCAGCAAGCGTGGATGTGTTGGATAGCAGCTTGTTCCAGTTTGGATGGATGCTTGAAAGAATCATACAGGAGATGAGGGTGACGTGAAATGATTTCTCATGTCCATGCAGCTCTGGATGGTAATTCTGTGATTTCTTGGGTGAGAACAGGATGTCTTGTCTAGGCGTGAATTGCCAAAACTGCAGCTGACGGTTAGCTGGTGTAATTCTGTTGAGGCCTGTGCAGTTTTACAAGGCTGCACAGTACCTGAATATCTATTCAACAACCACTGTTTCAGGCTTGAAGTCTTAGTGACAGTAAGCTATTCTCTTTCAAGGTGGTCTTTGAGTTTCACTGAAGGTCTCGATTTTCCAACTTCCATTTTTTAGCATCTGAGATTCAGATGATGACCATTCCCCAAGGCCAGTACGTGATCACAGAGACCGCTGTAGGTACACCGGTCACCACTGTCAACACAGGGCAAGTGAAAGCAGTTACTCAGGTAAGGAAAACAATCATGCCCTTTTTTATCCTAAATAACGCAGGCTTAAAGCCTGCTGTTCAAATGTAGTCATGATGTAAACTCTAAGTTACAGAAGGCAGGAAATAATAACCTCATGAGCTTCAAGGAAAAGGTACTGGGTTTTTTTAAGTAGCAGCATTGTACTTCTTTACATGTGGTGATTACAAATAGTTTTCTGCATCTAGCCATTTACAGGGCCCCTGCTGTCTGGCCCCTATACATATGAGTCCCTGAAGTTTAAAGTGTTCACTTAGTCGCATTTACAGGGCAAAGTATGATTAAGTGGTATTGATAGTCTGAAAAATATTTGAGAGTAAGCTGTATCCGTTAAAGCAAAATTCAGAACAGTTTCTGGAAACGTTTTGATAGCTTTCTGTTTTCTGTAGGATTACAAAATAAGGAGAGTTACTGCTGTCTCAAATAGTAAGCAGTCCAGCATAAGGAGGCAGGCCGTTGTACTGCGTTGATATTGGACACTGGAAATGTGGAAAATGGAAAAAGCTTTCAGAACAGTTATATTAAAAATTGCCGTTTTGTAGTAATGGGTTAATTGTGCAACTAATTTAACCGTTTGTAAGTTAATCGACTGCAAAGTAGTCCAATGTACTTCAAAACAAAGGACAAGAGTTACGTTGCTCTTGAATTCATTCAAATGAAATGCAACTTCATTTCAGAATTCCTTGTTCTTAGCAAAATGTCTTCCAGCGCAGCACCATGAAAGTGTTTACAGCCTATTAGAACAGAAAAGAAACAGAAGATGCAACAATTAATTATTGCTTATATTTTATATTCCCCATGCAGACGCACTATGTGATATCTGAAGGTCAGCCCGATCTGGATGTCAAACAAAACCCTTCGCTCTCTAGCGAGGTACAGGTCGGCGTTTCCCAGCCGCCGGCCCACACGGATACCTTGGAATCGCAAGCGAGCGGCCAGCAGCCCACCACCCAGTACATAATCACTACAACCACCAACGGCAGCGGCGGCAGTGAAGTGCACATCACTAAACCAAGAACTTTCTCAGCGGAACACGAATGAAGAAGCCTTGTGGTGGCACTGGCTTGTACTTGTCACCTCTCCCCGAAAGCCCAGATACATGGGTATCCTGGAGCTCAGTATGTTTCAAAATATTTGCTCATGTAACTTCAACTAAAATCCTGGAGCTCTTGTTAATGCTTTAAGAGGGTTGAAGTCCCCGGTGACCGTAAGAAGCACCCTCAAAATCCTTCTGGGATACCATTGTATGCCGCTTTTAACAAAAAAGACAGGAGGAGAAGTGAAACCTCTGCTTGCTCTGGACTTTATTTTTTGGCATGTCTGCTGACCCTTATTTTTTCCTTTTTGGAAGTATCTCCAGTAAACAACTTTATTTCAACTGTATGGGGAAAAAGCTTGCCTAACGGAAGGCTGACTGGCAGGTTGTGTTGTATGTGTATTATTTAATAGGAGCCGTTGAACAGGAGGACATGGTGTAAATGGCCAGGATGTGGCAGAACTGCTTCCTGTGTCTGTGTTTCAGCAGCCAGGGTGAAAGGGAATACACCGGCTCAGTGCAGCAGACTGCCTGGAGAAAGAGCAGCAGCCAAGCAGGGGCTCCTCGCCTGGGTGTGCGGGGATGGACAGAACAATGAAGCTGTGAAGATGTGCCGAAGCAGTCCATTAAATTATTATTTTTCCAACCATCCAGAAGTGTTTACATGCTGTCTGCCCTGCCCTATGTTACCGAGCAGTTCCAGAAAGAAGGGAAAGTGCAGTCTTAAACCAGTGTCGTTTGGAACAAACTGATTGAAATCATAACAGAACATAATGGCAGTGTGGAGCTGCTGTCAACTCTTTCCCCTCCAACATTTGCAGGGAAAATCGCCTTTTTGCCTGTAAACACAAAAAGGCTCCACTTGGCCTGCACAGCAGCTTCTGCTGTGATGTAAAGCTGAGCCAGGAGAAAACAAGGGTGCAGGAGCACGCCTCTGAAGATGCAGGGTCGTTGTCTCTGTTGCCACCTCGAAGTAGACGTATTTCTCCCTTGCAGACTGGGCGGAGGGTTGGTTACTGTGATTTTCCAAATACCTTGCTGACGATGCACTGTAATTCCTTCGGACAGTTCCATAGAACGACCAGCCCCGGACTCGGGAAACACCAGAAACATGCTAGCGGACCACTGTTTATGGGACACAGAAAGCCACCTGTGAGGGCTGCCTGCTTCGGTAGGCCTGGTCTATCTACGGAATTTGTTGCGTTTAGGGACCAGGAGAAAGGGAAAGAGAAGGTTTATCTTTTAAGGCAGTGTAATATTTTATTTTTGATCTTGTGTAAGTCTCCTTCGCAGTCTTGTTGGCTGGTTATCGAATGCGTTCTGGTATTTTCAAGGATATAACTGCAACTCCTGATGGGATATACTGTGTATGTCTAAGCCTCCTTTCACTCTGCTTGAAAGCTCATCCCAGAAGGTCTGTGTGTAACAGGATACCTTTATTTATGAAACAAAGAAGGATGTTGGGTCTCAATGGCCCTTGAGACTGAAGAACTGTGTTTTTTGGTTTGTTTTCTCTGTTGTGCTGCTCTGAGTGTGAGTCTGGGACTCCTTTTTTTTTTTTTTTTTTTTTTTTTTTTT